>OKRU01001391.1_pt1 | contig 23899 bp, 37 predicted proteins | sample 1601131 | NCBI WGS metagenome assembly OKRU01 (sample SAMEA3541558, study PRJEB24748) | human gut metagenome | biome: human gut; feature: human-associated habitat; material: faeces | place: China | collected 2012
GGTATTTTGAAGTTTTTTCCTTATGAAGGAGCAGCTTGCGTAGTAACACAGGCGAGCGTAACAGTAGCTGATGAAAACGGTATGAAAATTGCAAAGGCGGGAACACCGTATCCGTCCAATGATGCTGAATGCCTTGGATATCTTCTTGATGACGTTGATGTTACACAGGGAGATGCACCAGGAACATATGTATATCAGGGAACGATTGATTGGGAAAAGGTGACAGCACTTTCAATTGCAGATGCAGCAAGAAAAGCGACTCCGAGAGTTACTTTTTACGGAGCACCAAAGATTTCAGAAGGTTAATTAAGGAGGAATAGCAGACATGGCATTACCATTAGCGAAAGCGTTTACAGCAAGAAGTCTTGGAGTTATGTGGGATAACTACAAAGCATCACTTGCACTTCCACCGTATCTTGGAAGACAGAAATTCGGAACCACAAAACAGGATTCACTTGAAATCAGATACATTGTCGGCGAAAATTCACAGCCGGTAGCACTGAAAGCTTCAAATTTCGATGCACAGGCTCCATTAAGAGATGTTGGAGGATTCAAGGACATTCAGAACGAGATGCCGTTCTACAGAGAGTCCTACATGGTCACAGAGAAAGAAGAACAGCGATATGCAGATTATGCTTCAGCCGAAAATTCTTCTCTTGCAAACCAAGTTCTCAGACAAATCAGTAAGAAACCAATGAATTTGATCCAGGGAGCTATGGTTGTACCTGAGAGACAGATTTGGGAACTTCTTGCACCGGCAGACGGTGTACCGAAAGTTACCGTAAATATTGAAGGCAAAAAGTATGTGGTTGATTACACAACTGACAATGGAACAGTGCACAAAAAAGACCACTATATTGAAATTTCTGGAACATCTGACAAATGGGATGCCCCGGAGACAGCAACACCGCTTGATGACCTTATCAAAACAAGACGTGATTTCGCCAAGAAAACAGGATACTCTCTGACAAGATTTTCGATGAACACAGAGACTTTTGAAATGCTTCTCAATGCGGAGGATACAAAGAAACAGGTTCTTGGAATTACAGCATACAACGGCGGTATCAGAGTAAGACAGGAAGATGTACTTGCGTACCTGAGAGGATACGGAATTGAAATCGAAGTTTACGACAAGATGTATGTTGACGAATCCGGAGTAACTCAGTACTTTATTCCGAAAAACATCATCTCTTGTCAATCAGCCGGAGTATACCTTGGTGATTATGTTTTCGGTAGAACACCAGAAGAGAGAAGTGGAAGTCTCGCAAATGGAAACCTTTCTATCGTTGAAACAGGTATTGCTGTTTACACTTATGCTACAGAGCACCCGATCAATACACACTGCGTTGTATCAATGATTGGTCTTCCGTCATTTGAGGGAATGAACAGCGTTGTTGTTATGAAAGTAGCGTAAGGCGGTGGTTGTATGATTGCAACAAATGTAATCAAAATCGATGGAAAATGGTATAAAGCTGGCGAAGTAATCCCGGAAGAAATTCCGGGAAAATCTTCGTTTGAATTTAATTATACCAAGACAGATATTAACAGAATGAGTGTACAAGACTTACGTTCGTTAGCGACTAGTCATGGTATGAGCAATGTTGATTCGATGACTGGTGGAGAATTAAAGGAATATTTTATTTCGAAATTCAACTTATAAAGGAGAACAATTATGGCAGTGGCATATTCAATCAAGGAAAAGGTAACTGAATATTTCAATGACATTCCAGATCTGAAAGGTCAGGAGCCATCAAAACTCTTGATTGATTTTGTTATTGAAAAATATAAGCAGCAAAAGAACTTTCCTGTCAATTTTACTGAAAATCAGATTGAAGATGATATTCAAAGACATATAAGTACTATTGCTATGGCAGTTGTTGATTTGAAAATGAAAGAAGGAGCTGAAGGAGAATCGTCTCACAGTGAAAATTCTATAAGCAGATCATACGAAAATGCTTATATATCCAGTTCAATATTTAATGACGTACTTCCGTATGTTCATTCTTTATAGAAGATTGCGCGTGACCATATTGCCGATGCTAGCAAAATGGTCGCAGGGTATTAGCTAATTTGGTGGTGGGCAGCTAATGAAAATAAGAAAAAGGCAGGTAAATGATTGATGACTATTGAAATATCGACAGCAATCATTATAAGTGTGGTGTCAGTTGCTTTTTCCATTTTCTTCGGTTTGAAGAACAATAAACGTTCGGACACGAAAGATATCGAAGAAAGAGTTAGGCAGAACACACAAATCAATATGAAACTTGATAACATCTCTTCTTTGAGTGAGGACATCAAAAGTGAGATTTCTCAGATGAAAGATAAGCTTGATTCTCACAATGGAAGAATAATCAAACTGGAAGACAGTGTAAAGAGTGCACATCACAGAATTGACACACTGGAAAACAGAATGAATGGTGGTGAAGAATAATGGATATTTTTTCGATGGAAACCGTACTGGCAATTGTAGTTATTACTTATCTTGTTGGACTCGGAGCAAAGCTGTGTTCAAAAGTAAAAGATAATTATATCCCTGTTATTGTAGGTGTAGCTGGAGGAATCCTTGGGGTTGTTGGAATGTATGTAATTCCTAATTTTCCGGCAACAGACGTTCTTGATGCAATTGCAGTAGGAATTGTATCCGGACTTGCAAGTACTGGTGTAAATCAGATTCAGAAGCAAGTAAAGAAGGTTGATACCGATGCGAACACTGGACAGAAATAAACAGAAAATGCTGTATTCTTTGCAGACTGGGCGAAGTACGCCTATTTATGAAAAAGACGAGCAAGGAAACACTAAATACATTACCGTTGATGGAAGAGAAGTCCCAGTGGAATCTGGTGAATACGAACCGGAATATACGGAACCGACAGAATTCATGGCAAACATAAATTCTACCTTGACTGAAGCTTTTATAAGAGTTTTTGGTGTAGAGGATTCAGCGGACAAAGCCACTATTGTTTGTTCAAAAGGGGCATTGCCATTTGCCGTAGGGACTCGTATTTGGCGAAAATCAGCCGTTAAATACAAAGACACGGCAAACAATTTAAACGTAGATGCCAACACGGCAGATTACGAGGTTATGGCTACTAATGATGAACCGTTGAATGAGGACGCATTTCTACTTAAGAAGATAAGCAAATAGGTATAAAGATGGGAAAGGTAATAAAAGCAAATTTGTCAGTAAAAAGCATTACAGATGCAATTGAACAGATTAGGAAATATCAAGAAGAACTTGATTCGAAAGTGAAAGAGTTTACGAAACGTCTTGCAGAAGAAGGAGTACAGATTGCAAAAGCGAATGTTGTTGACCTTGATGCAGTATTTACGGGTGAACTTCTTGGAAGTATATCAAGTGAAGAAAGACCTTCTGGTAAAAATACATCTGTTTACGTTGTTAAGGCAGATTCAGATCATGCGATATATGTAGAAATAGGGACGGGTATGATGGGTGCATCATCACCATATCCAGGGAAATTACCTGTCGTGTATGCGCAAGGAAAAAAATTTATTACGCTTAAGGAGTCATTTGGAAAGTATCCAGCTGGTACATATGGATGGTTTTATTATAAAAACGGTCAATTTTTCTTTACTGAAGGTATGCCGTCGAGACCATTTATGTACAATACAGGAGTTGAATTAAGGGAGAAAATCGGAATCATTGCAAAGGAGGTGTTTGGGAATGGATAATTCATGGGTATTTGATTTAGAAACAAATCTGTTTTCTATTGTAAAAAATAAAGTACTCAATAAATTGAATAAGAAGTTTCCAACCATTCACTTTACATTGACCGATGAACCAAAAGATGCGACCACAAAATACCCAACTGTATACATGCATGAAATGTCAGGATCAGAAAAAGCAAGAACTACCGAGGGACATACAATCAACGGAATTCAATATTCAATGCAGATTGAAGTAACAACAAACAAATCCCAAAAAGAAGCCAAAGCGGTACTAAAAGAGATTGCATTTGTTTTTAAAGACATGGGGTTTGAAATACAATCATTTCCGGAAGCTAACAATGGTAGCGGAAATTACAGAAGCGTAATGAGAGTGAGACGCACTCTTGGAAATGATGACACACTATAGGAGAGCTGTAAGGCTCTTTTTTTGTTGCCTAAAAAGGCAGAAAGGTAGGTATAAAACATGGCTTCAACCAGTTACAAAGCGAGAGTTATTGTAAAAGAAATTGTAGATGCAACAGATTTATCAAAAGTTGATTTTGCCGGAACATACAAATTACTATGTAAAGCGAAGAGTATTCCGGCACCAGTATCAGCTCCGAACACCGTAGAATCTACAACTCTTGAGGACGATGCACAGACATTCGAAAAAGGTATTAAGACAACAGATTCGAAAGAATTTACCGGAAACCTTGAAAAAGAATATCTGGATAATATTGGAACAATGGAAGACAAACGTGTATGCATATTCCATCTGTACGGAACGGACGGTATTGGTTCCGTGGCTAAATATGCTTACGTGGCACAGGTATCTGCTACACCTTCAGATGTTGGTGGAGTAGATGAAATTGTTGAAATGTCAGTAACTGCTATTCCAAACACAGTGGCTAAAAAAGTAACCGATGAATACACCGTCGTAGATAATAAAGACGGAACATTTACTGTATCAAAGGGGTAACACGTTCTGAGCAAGAAATGTCGGTGGACGCTCAGAACAGTTATTATTACACCGACGAAACGACAATTTAATCAACAAAACGGAATGGGGTGGCCTTCGGGCTGCCCCTTCCCTATATAAAGAAAGGGAAGGTAAGGATTTATGGATACATTTAAAATTAACGAAACTACATGCGTTGCAAAAGATTTTGGATTTAACACGGTATGTGATCTCGAAAAAAGAGGAGTAACTATGGATGACTATTCAGAAACTCCGATGTCGTTTTTGAGAGCATATGTCGGAATTTGCATGGGAGTAAGCAATGAAGTGGCCGGAAAGGAATTTGAGCAGCATCTTATCAAAGGTGGCCAGTTTGATAAGGCATTTGAAGTTCTGAAGAAGAAAATGGAAGAATCTGATTTTTTTCGTGCTCTCCAACAGAATGCAGAAAAGGAAATTGTTCAGGTTCAGGAACAAGCAGTGCCAATTACACCAGTAGAACCGGTTCAGACTGCACCTGTGCAGACAATGTAAAAAAATACAAATCCCAAAGAGAATTTTTTGAAAACGAGTGGTTTCCGGCAGCAAGTGTACTTGGAATCACTTGGAACGAGTTCTGGAATATGAATCCACATATCATAAAAGTCATTGCAAAAGCAGATAAGGAAAGAATTAAAAGGGAAGACTATATTAACTGGATATCCGGTCAATACACGTTTTCAGCAATAGTTACTGCAATAGACAATGTTCTCAAAGGTAAAGCTGAGTATATTGAAAAGCCTATTCTTTGGAAAATCATCGAAGATTCAGAACTAACCGAAGAAGAACGAGAGAGAAGAGATATGCTTGCGGAAATTAGGGCTATGGATAAGTGGATTGAAAATGACAGAAAACTTGGACTTCCGGAGACAAGCATGTAGTAGAACAAAGAGGAGGTGAAGTTGTGGGTACAGAAGTTGATTCAATTGAGTTGCAAATAGAAACATCTGCTAAACAAGCGAACCGTTCTCTTACTGGAATGCAAGACAGACTAAAAAAAATAGCCAGTACGCTTTCTGAAATTGGCTCATTAGCTCCAAAATTAAACAACATTGGTGGAGTTGATATCAGTGGTCTTAAATCTTATCAGAAACATCTCGACGGTATTGTAAACAAACAAAAGAAGCTTGGTTCTACAACTACCAAACTGAAAGTTGATACTTCCGAGATTAAAAAAGCAGACCAAGGCTTTAGCGCATTGATGAGAAAATACAAGGATTCTAAGCTTAGAATTAACTTTGAAGCTATGAACGAAAAACAGCTTAATCGTGCAATTTCTAAGCTTGAATCTGGCCTGAATAGGTATAAGCAAAGTGTTTTCGACACTGTCGAACAGACAGGAAGTGCAATAAATCAGGGAAAAATGTGGGAAAAGAACATTAAAAGTATGTTCCAGTATAAAAACTCGTTGGCAGAAGCGATGAAAGCGAAAGAGGCTTTTAATACTGTAAAGCTTAACCCTGATTTAACTGTAACAAGAAATGGAGAAACACCGTATAGACTTTCTGATGGAGTGAAGGTACCAGAAGCAAATGAAGGGCTGTCTGAGAGTGCAGAAGTTTCAAGCGGATCTATTGAAAAAGAAGCAAAAAACTTGAACGAAATAAGTAGACAAGCGGAAAAAGCATCGGCTTCGTTGGAGAAAGTTACAAATTCAAACAATACAGGTTTTTTCACAAAGTTTAAAAGTGGAATAAGTTCAGTCACGGATTCAATACGTTCTTTTCCGTATAATCTTATGGAAAAACTTCGTTTAGACGATAGTTCGTTAGGAGGTATGGGAAAGGAAGCTATAGCGTTAAAAACAGCATTCCAAGCCATTTCTCCTGTTGCTAAAAAAGTATTTCAAACAATTTCTTCTGCTACTAAAAAAGCAGGAGCTGGAATGTGGAACTTTGCGAAAAGTGTAGCTTCAATAAAAAAATCACCACTAAAAATCTTAAAATCTCTTGCATCTTCCTTAAGGGGAGTGAAAGATGAATCTGGAAACGCAAGAATGTCGTTGTTAAAAATGATTGGTTCATCTATTCTTTTTTCAACTATCTTTGGTGTAATCAGTAATATCAAGCAAGCTGTAAAAGAGGGTTCAGATAACCTTGTTCAGTACAGCTCTGAATACAATAATAGTATTTCCGGAATGGTTTCATCACTTCTATATTTGAAAAACGCTTGGGCTGTTGCATTTGCCCCGATTGTTAATGCAGTCGGACCGTATATTTCAGCGTTTATCGATATGATGGCGAGGGCTTTAAATGCGGTTGGTCAGTTTATGGCAGCTCTTACAGGGAAAGGAACTGTTGTACAAGCAAAAAAGGCATGGAAAGATTACGGCAAAACTATTAGTGACACTGGATCAAGCGCAAAAAAAGCTGGAAGTGATGCAAAAAAAGCTGCAAAAGATTTTCAAACATATACCCTTGGGATTGATGAACTTAATATTCAACAAAAGACAACAGATTCAAATTCTGATTCTGATAGTGGTGGTGGAAGTGGTGGAAGCTATACTGGACCATCTCCGTCAGAAATGTTTGAAACGACTTCGGTGGACAAAGGAATATCTGACTTTGCAGAAAAGATTAGGGAAGCTATCCAAAATGCTGATTGGAAATCTTTAGGAACATTATTAGGAGAAAAAGTTAACCAGATAACGGATTCAGTTGATTGGTCTGAACTTGGAAAAAAAGCTGGTTTTGGAATTAACGGGTTTGTACAAACAATATACTACACTTTAAAGACGATTGATTTTGTTGGACTTGGTAATGATTTAGCAAACTTTATAAATTCCAGTCTGGAACAGATTGATTTTAATACCTATGGAAGATTGCTAGTAAGGAAAATTACGGCCTTATTTGATTTTCTAATAGGTTTTTTGGGAAACTTAGACTGGAAATTGGTCACAAAAAGTATCAGTGACTATCTTATAGGGTCGTTTGAAGAAGCTCAAGAGTGGATTGCGGGAATAGATTGGTCTGAAATGGCGAAAGGGTTGTGGGAAAACTTGAAATCAGCTATTTCTGGCATCGACTTTGCCGGAATTGCAAGTAGTTTCTTTAGTCTTCTTGGTACTGCATTAGGAGCAGCAGCTTCTTTTGTGTTCACGCTTATGTATGAAATCGGAAAAGACATCTGGAACGGTGGTCTTGAGGGAATACTGTCGGCTATTAAAGGAATTGGAAGCTGGATAAAAAACAATATTTTTGATCCATTTATTAATGGCTTTAAAGATGTGTTTGGCATTCATTCCCCATCAACTGTAATGTCTGGAATGGGTGTTTATTTAATACAAGGACTGATAAACGGCGCAGCGTCCTTAATCGGAAATGTAGTTAAAAAATTCCAAGAAATCTATGGAAAGATTACCAGTATTTTTGAAAAGAATAAAATTACAAAATTTTTCAAAGACGGATTCCAGAGTGCTTATAATGCTGTAACAAGCATTTGGCAAGGAATAAGCAGTTTCTTTAAAAATATTGCAAACAAAATCATCTCTCCGATTGGTGATGCCGTGAATGGAATCATTAATGGTATTAACTGGGTTCTTGAGAAGCTTAATTCCGGAACAAGATTGAAGAAGTGGGACGTTCCTAAGTTTGCATCTGGTACAAATGGTGTAGGAAAAGACACAATCGGAATGGTAAACGACCAACCGGGTGGTACATACAAAGAAATGATTGTTCCTCCAAACGGGAAACCTTTTATTCCGAAAGGAAGAAATGTTGTAATTCCGCTTGAAAAGGGAACGAAAATCATGCCGGCAAACCAGACAGAGGCACTTATGGGCGGTATGGGTGTTACTCATTATGCGAATGGTATTGGAGACTTCTTTGGTGGCGTATGGGAAAAGGCAAAAGATATTGCTGGTACTGTTGCCGATTATGTTGAACATCCGGGAAAATTACTACAGATAGCATTAAATAAGTTTGTAGACATTTCAAATCTACTTTCTCCTGTATCGGATATTGCGGGTGGAATTGTAAAAACAATTTTTAAATCAGCAAAAGACTTTATTGCAAAAATGTTTAGTAGTAGCGAGGTATCCGGAAACGTAGCTTATAACGTATCAGCCGGAGTAGAGCAATGGAGAGCACTTGCTAAAAAGGCTCTTGAGCTGACGAATCAGTATTCGGAAGCTAATCTAAATGCTCTTCTTATGCAAATGCAACATGAATCTGGCGGTAATCCGAATGCTATTAACTTGTGGGACAGTAACGCGAAAGCCGGAATTCCGTCAAAGGGGCTTATGCAGGTAATCGACCCTACGTTCAGAAGCAATGCATTACCTGGATACAATACGAACATCTACGATCCACTGTCAAATATGATAGCTGCTATTAGATATACGGTTGGAAGATACGGAAGTCTTAATGCCGGATGGACAGCCAGAGGATATAAAGGATATAAGTATGGTGTTGGTCGTATTGGACTATCAGACATTCTCCCTAAGTATACTGGCGGAGGATTCCCAGAAGATGGAGTATTCATGGCAAATCATGAAGAAATGGTAGGAAAATTCTCCAACGGGCGCACAGCGGTAGCAAACAACAATCAGATTGTTGACGGAATTTCAAAAGGCGTATATGAAGCCATGCTTAAAGCACAGTCTGAGAACACAAGAGAAACGGACTTATTACAAGAACTTATCGAAGCTGTAAAACGCGGAAGTAGGATAGTCGTTGACGGACGTGAACTTGTAAACGTTTATGATAAAAGAAAAAACAGAAACGGATATTCATTTACATAGTGTGGTGGCTTAATTGCTACCACACTATTTTTTTAGGAGGAATTTGAGATATGGCTATGTCGGCATTCTTAAATGTGAACGGATACGACTTCCCGGCTCCGAGAAGAGGGTTCTCGTGGACGATAACAACAACTGTAGATGGTGGAAGAAATGTCAATAACGCAGTTGTCGGGCAAAGAGTTGGAAGGGATTTATACAAGCTTGACAATCTGGAATGGGTAGGCATATCTCCAGAAACAAGGCGTATGATGCTAAATGCTCTGAAACCGTTCTATGTACCTGTTACTTTTGAGGATATGGCGAATCCTGGAAAGATAATAACAGTAACAATGTACCCTGGGGACAGGAGCGGTCAACCTCTTTTTGTAAACGCATTAACACATATGGTTGAACAGGACCAAGTATTGAAATTCAACTTAATTGATGCCGGATGGGAGTGATAGTAGATGCAAAAGGCAAGTGACAAATATATAGAGTCTATGAAACTTCCATTCCGTAACAGGTCGTATATTCGTGGTTCGATTGGTATTATTAATTCAGAAGCGCAAAAGACAGCGAAGTTTAGTGATGATACGGAGTTCACCGCTTTTTCAAATGGAAATGATGTGTTCACAAAAAGAGCAGCAAAAGCAATCTACGCAACAGCTGAACAGGATTTTTCCAAGGTTGACGGAAGCATGTATTTTTGCCCTACTTTGAGCACAGCTACGTACATGGCGTCAGGTGTTGTAACCAAAGATATTAAACAAGCAGTCAAAATAACATTTGGCGGTGCCAGTTTTGATATTAGAGGACTTACGATTGATTTTGGAGATAATTACCCTACAAAATTCAATATCACTTGTGGAAGTGTGAATAAGGACTATTCCAACACATCATCCACCTTTGTTACGGAAAATGTATTTGAAAATGTAAGCGAGATTACGATTACTCCAAAAACAATGAAATATGGCGAAAACAGATTGCGTATCTATGCGCTTTACTTTGGAGTTGTTAAGTACTTCGATAACTCGAATACCTTATCTTGCTCAATTACTGATGTTGTGTCACCTATTTCCGAAACACTTCCGAGTAGAGATGTGTCACTTTCATTAGATAATCAAGATGATTACTTCGATGCGGAAAACATTAAAAGCGCAAGTGGATTCTTGAAAGTAGGGCAAGAGTTAAAAATCGAGTTTGGATATGACATTGACGGAAACGGTAATATTGAATGGCTTCCGGAGATAGTATCTTATCTGGATTCGTGGAATTCAAATGACATATCGGTTGAATTTAAAGCCACGGACTATATCAGTTCACAGTCTAATAAATACTACCGTGGAGTATATGTAAAGAATGGTGTTTCTCTTTACGAGCTTGCTGTAGATGTTTTGGAAGATGCTGGAATAAGTAATGATAGGTACGTTTTGGCTGACTACTTAAAGAACGTTAAGGTCAAAAACCCAATTCCGGTTGTAAGGCACACAGAAGCATTGCAGACCATTGCAAATGCCGGAAGATGTGCTATTTTTGAGGATAGGAAAGGGAAAATAAACATCGTCCCGGCGTTTATTCCAAAGAAATCAATCTCGACAAATGGAGAGACTAGCTACAGTAAATCTTACAACATTCTGACAAATGATAAGAAAGATGCCTATGCGATCGCCAGTTATAATTTTTCGAGTGTTGATGGAACGTTGCTGTTTTTAGACCCGAATGATGTTAAAAATACAGGGTACATAAGTAAGAAAGTTTCTATTGGAGCTAATGAATTCATTCTCGGGAATCCAATTATTACTTTTACTTCGGAAGCAGAGTTTCGTGCATACAACCTTTATATACAATTTAGAGGTATATCTCCGGAACAGTTTGTGATAAGAACATATCTAAAGGGTAAGTTGCAAGAAACCATCACAAAAGACCTTTTCGAAGAGAAAACAAGGGTTTATGGAAAACTTAAAACTACTATGTTTAAAAAACTAGACCCTAGTACTGGTAAGTTTTTATCAACTAACGTTTCGCTAGCTGGCACATATTATGCTTCGGATTACATTGAAATAACAGATGATGTTATCTCCATTCGCTTTCAAAATGATGGAACTAGTTATTTCAATTTTTGCATATATGATGCTGATAAAAACCGGCTGGAAGGAGCTGGTGGAGTAGAGAATACACTTTTTACTCCTACAGAGAAAAGTAAGTATTTTGCGATTTCCTATTGGGTAGATAGTGGAAGGTCTGACTATCCGAAAATTACGGAGACATACAAGGCGCCTTTCAGTGGTGGCTCGTATAAGCTTGAAAAAGACTTCGGATACATCGATAAAGCAGAGATCGAATTTACGAAAGGTGCAAAAAATGCGAGAGTTGCGGTTGATTATCTTATGATTGGCGACCCGGCAAACTACACAATTCGCAGAAATGATTTGAGCGATTATCCAGAGTGTACGCTTGAAAATAGGGCACACAAAGTCGCTCTTGTGAAAACTGTCTACTCTGAAACTTCCGAAGAAAGTAAAGAAATCGTGAGTGAAAACGTTACGGTTACAGAAAACAATCAAGTACACGAGATATATTTCAGCAATGCATCTTACGGTCTTAGCGTAGCAACGAACAACACGGCGATTAAAGCTGAAATTGTGGAGTGGGGAAACTTTTACGTGAAAGTAAAATTCACTGGCGTTACCGCAAGTGCGGACGTGACGGTAACGGTTTCTGGAAAAGAATACATTGTAACGCAGAAAACAGATATGGCAAATACGAGTGAAAAATATCAAGAATGGGAAAACCCTCTAATCAGTGAAGATTCTCCGGAATTGGAAAAATGGATTGAGGACTATTATTCAAGTGTGATTGATTACTCTTTGGAATGGCGTGGAGACCCTAGAGTTGATGCAAATGACGCGTTTTATCTTGAAAAGAAAAACGGAAGGACAGCACTTATTCAGGCTTACGAAAACGAGATTGAGTTTAACGGAAGATTCAGTGGGAAAATTAAAGCAAGGCAGGTGGATATGTAATGGCATGGAGTACACCAAAAACAAATTGGAATCTCTATTCAAAATTTAATATTGAGGACTTCAACAGAATCAAAAACAATATTGCGTATTTACACGAAATTGCTGTGGCTACGCTTGGAGGATTCGATATCGAAGACATGGGTTCTGATATGGACAATTATGCTAGCTATTGGAATGTAGATCATTTTAATGCGATTGAACATAATTTGCTTTCGATTGCGAATAAAGTTTCCACAAAAGACTATGGACCATATCAGACATTCTACGCAAATGGTATTTTCATCGGGTATCAAGAACTGAACAGGATAGAAAAAGCCTGTGCGGAATTAAAGACAATGATTGAAGATCAGGCGAATATGGTACGTAGAATTCCATTCAAACTTGGAAGATATAAGGAGGAGAGGTTCTAATGGCTTCAAAAGCAACTTTAAAAACAAACTACAAAAACGATGCATACTCTGGAAATCGAAAATTCAAAATGACGAACAATAGTGACGGAACAGTTTCCTTTGAAGACGTTACTCCGTACACGCAGACTGGTGATAATTTTGGCGCAGCTGAACTTAATTCGTTCGCTACTGCTATCAACGAAAGTGCAGATAAGAACGACTTAATGAATGATTTGGCTGACATAAATTTGAATAAAGGCGTAAGTAAATTTGTTGGAGCACTTGCCATAAAAACACTTATGTCAAAACTTAGTCTTCCGTTTGCTGAATCAGACACGGTCGGTGGCGTAACGTGGGAAACGTCACATATAACCAGTTTCGTAGAAGGCATTAACTATGCCTTTATTGTTACTGTATCTGCGACTTTAGATTCTAATAACAGCAAACAAGAGATAACTTGCAAACTTAATGACGTTATCATTGGACAGGACGGAAATAACAATAAAATATCGTCTGTTTTTATGGGATTGTGCAGTTATGGTGATACAATCGCTGTTTCCAGTTATAAAGATTCTGGTTCATGGACAAAGTTTCAGTCAAGAGTATTATGTTTCCCAGTTGCCGTTAGGGGGTAAAGAATTATGAAAAAGAAAACAAGAAAAAGAATTTTAGCTTTAGTGTGCGTACTTGTGTTATCACTCACAAGTGTAACGCCCGTCATGGCTTGTACGCCACCACTTAAACCGCCATCCGTAGAAATTCCGGATATCAACTTTGAGCCAGATGATGCTCTGAAAGAAGCAATCAACAATGCTGCGAAGAACTGGATTGAGAAATGCATCCTCGGTACTCCGACAGTGGAATATGCATCGTATTACAAGAGTGCATCAAGGTATTTTAACTACAGCTACGTGGCGGTCAAATGGTCAGAGGTCGAAAACGCAACATCTTATAAGGTAAGAATCACAAAAGCTGACGGAACGTGGAAAGAATACGATACGACTTATACAGCATTTTACTCTACCAATTACACTGATGATTTTATCGCAGATGGCATGGACGGAGCCACGGTGATGGTCAAAGCTTATGGAGATAACGATACATTCGGCTGTTGGTCAGACGATGTTGCAGTAACAAAATACGGCTTTTAAATAAAAAAATCCCAGTCCGGCAAACGGGCTGGGTATATTATCTTCGCAATACAGCGATCACGATTCCAAATACTATCCAATTCTTTATGTCGGAATAATTTTTTGTATCAATTTCTATGATATCCCCATATCCGTTTATAGGTTTCATTTTTCACGTTCCTCCTTGTCTCATTCGTCTTATATAACATTTCCCAGACTGTTTATTGACAAGAATGCATGTATCACCGTCTCTTGGTGGTTTCTTTGATACACAAACAATATCGCCTTTTACATAAACAGGGCTTAAATGATTTGAATTTATCCTTATTCCACAGTGCAATTTTTTTCCATATTTCTTAATATATTCAGGGCAGTATATTCGCTGTTCATTTGAACTATCAAGTATCATGCCATCTTTCATGTCACCAGTAAGCACCAGAACATCTAGCATATTATCCGATTCTTTTTCATCAGCTTTCATTTCAAGTTCAAAATTAATTTTTTCACTAATATAAGCTTTTTGACGTTCAGTTAATAGCCTGTATTTTCTCAATATTTCCAATTCCATACTATCCAATTCCAGTAATTCAAACAAAAATCTACCAGTAAGACTGTATATCTTTGGCACGAGTGTAATGTCTACAGAGTTTGTCCGACGAGAGATTATGTTTTTGTACGTTGAAGACGAAATGTTTAAAAGTTTGGCAAATTCTTGTTGCGAATATCCCAATTTAATTCGTTCAATTTCAATATTTTTCGCAAAATTTTCTAATAAATCAAGTTTTGTCATACAATTGCCCCCTGCCTTTGGTTAGAATATTAACCTTGATTATTAAATTAAACTAAATTAAGTTGCTAAAATTAGATAAGTAAATACACCACCTTTATAGTATTATTGAATAAAGAAATTTTATAACAGTATTAAAAACTTGTCAATACTTACCAAAGGAGGAATTTTCGTGACGGTAAAAGAAATCAATCAGAAAAGCAACGACAGATGGAGAAAAATGTACTTATCAGAAATCAAGAGGATGTTATTGAAAGTTAACGATGTAAAAACGATGCACTTCATTTATGTAATAATAAAAGATGCGCTTGAAGATTTAGATGTTTGACAAGCAGACATATGTTCTGCAATTTAAACCATCACAGCATCGGAACTGGAGGGATTCATTTGGATGAAAAAAAACAGCAAGAATATTACAGGAATCGAATTCTTGAAGCGGTAAACGCAATGACAAGCGAAAAATATTTAAAAATGTTATTTTATTTTGCCAAAGCGTGTTATAGAGAAGAAAAGGAAAGGGAGACTTAATGTCTCCCCTTCTTTTTTTAATTGCCTGAAACGAAAGTATTGAAAAACTCGCAAAAAACTTTCTTTTTTTCTGTGCTCATATGATAATAATCAATTATAATTTTCTGAAATTGTTCATCATCTGTGCCTAATTTTGCGACGATCTCGAGAAATTCTTCCGATGGTTCCTTAAATGTTTTGTCGTCAATCAAGTCTGATTTTAAAACCTTAAAGTAATCAGCTATTGCCTGTACCTTTCCCATCTTCGGCATTATCTTTCCTGTACACCAAGTGTTAAATGTTGTTTGTGGGAATCCTAACTCTTCAGCAACTTCCTTTTGTTGCTTTCCACTATTGGAAATGTAGTAGTTCAGGTTCTTTGCGAAGATTTTTCTCTGTTCTTCATCGGTCATGTTAACACCTCCTTTCTACGTTCATTATAATATCACAGAATCCTAAAAAATTCAATAAGAATCCTAAAAAATTAAATCACTGTATTGACAATACGAAAATATAGGATTATAATACAGGCATAAGTTAAAGAAAGGAGGAAAGCAAATGATAGAGACATATAAGATTCCGAGGATTTCTATAGCTGCGTGTAGAGTTAATGCGAGGTTGAAGCAAAGGGAATTTGCCGAGAAAGTAGGCGTTTCCACAGCAACTGTAACTAACTGGGAGTTAGGTAAAACGGAGCCGGACTTAAGTCAGTTAAGAATTATCAGCGAACTTTCTGGTATTCCTATGGACTTTATTTTTGTGGATAGAGAATCCTAAAATATAGGATTTTAAACCAGAGAGAGGAGAGAGAATGAAAAAGAACGTAATCGTAATAACAGATCACGAACTTACGCCGGAAGAAAGGAAAAATTATTCTAAAGACCATCCAGGTAGTAGATTATGTTTCAGATTAAGATTTCCTAATTTTCCGCTGTATGTTCAGTCTATCGTATTAGTGATTGAAATAATCCTAATAATTCAGAAATGTATGGCAGTATAAGCGACAAGGAGGTGACAAAAATGTATGAAATTTTAAAACTGTTGAGAGAAATAAAGAATCTGCTCAGTAAGATTGCGGAAAATACAGAGCAGATTCATTGTATCACTTTGGAAAACGAAAATAAAACTTCTAAAAAAAGAAATTTAATTTTCGTTAATCCATATAAGCGACAAGGAGGAAGAAAGGAGTGAAAAGATGGCTAAGGTAAAGAACAAAAAATCTGGAAAAGAAATTAAAAGATTCTTATTAACAGACAAATATGGAAATTCAAGAATTGCCGTGAAAGATGAGAATGACAGGTACTTAAAATTAGAATATTTTATTGAGCATATTGGTTTTGACATCATTGAAGGATATGCAGATGTAGTAAATGGCGATAAGAAAATTAACGAAACTAACTTGGAACTTTCAGTTAAAGTTCTTACCGCCCTTTCATCCGCTTTGAAAGCAGTAAAATGTTAGAAATTATGCTTCTTAAACGGATGAGGAACTGCTTCTACTTTTGCTAAAGAAGGTTCTGCAGATTTGATATTGTCGATGATTTCTGAGTAGTATTGGTCGTACATTTTCTTAAATTCATCGAAAGAACCGGTAAATCCACAACACTTAGCTATTGCATAGGAAGAAGCAAGTTGTTTGTTATCCATTTTAAATTCACCTCCCTATAAGTTTTATAGGGACATTATAACACAGAAAGGAGTAGCACAAGTGAACACGTTAAATATTATACCGGTGTGGATTATAAATACACTTTTTTGCATTATGTCATATTGGCATGGAAAAAGTGAATACGGCTGGGGGATTGTAGGATTGCTAATGAATATTATGTTGGGATTTGTCTTCGCTTTTCTTGCAGTAAAAATGCCAATATTTCTGTAACTTCATTTACCAGATGTATGAATTATATCACAACAGAAAGGAGACAAGATGAACGAATTACAACAAACCACAAATTTTCTCACACCAATAGAAGTTGAACTCGGTGTAGATGAAAACGGAATGACAACGGCAAGAAAACTTTATAGTTTTTTAGAACTTGATGCAAGCCATTATTCAAGATGGGTGAAATCAAACATATTGGATAATGAATTTGCAACAGAAAATGAGGACTATTTTTACTCGCCATCAATGGCGAATGGTAAAGGAAACTTTGCAGATGATTACCGGTTGACCGCTCACTTCGCAAAGAAACTTTCTGTAAAAGGAAACGGAGAGAAAGCGGAACAGGCGAGGGAGTATTTTACGACAGTTGAAGAACGTGTAAAGCAGAAAGCAATCGATCTGTCACAGCTTTCACCGGAATTGCAGATGTTCAACAGAATTTTCCAGTCAGTAGCGGAACAGCAGTTGGAACAGAAACGGAAAGCCGAGAAAATTGCAGAAGTCGAAAACAGAGTAGATTCCATAAGAGAAGTAGTTTCGCTGAATACAACTTCGTGGAGAGATGATACAGGAAAGATTTTGAAGAAGATCGGATTGTCGCTTGGTGGTGGTCAGTCTTACAGCCAGGTAAGAAACGAAAGCTACGAATTACTTCAGAAACGATTCGGAGTAAACCTTGGACAGCGATTGACGAACAAAAGAAGAAGGATGGCTGACGAAGGAGTAAGCAAGTCAAAGAGAGACAAGCTATCTTATGTTGACATCATCGCAGACGATAAAAAGTTAATCGAGGGATATACAGCTATTGTGAAAGAAATGGCTATCCATTACGGAGTTGCTTAACATTATATCGCAGAAAGGAGAAAAGTGAAACAACCAAAAAAACCGGTTAGGTGGCAAAAGGAATGTATGTCGTCGTACAACTTAAATTGCAAGGATTGGTCAGTTGTCAGCGAGTCAGAAAGTTATCTGAAAATTATCAACAAAAAAAGCGGAAAACTGAAATTTCTTGATAAGTACAGGAGAAAAAGCTATGCGATATAGGGAATATCTTAGGCTGTTGAAAAGAGCCGAACGAGTACAGGAAGTTGATGAAAACCTTGGTGGTATCGCAGCTGCTATAGTACCAATCTTGATGGCTACATTGATGTGTGCGATGTATTTCGCGTTTGGCTACAGATAGGAAGTGAATAATATGAGGACATCAAAATTTGACAGAATAATTGAGGAATTGGAGTCGCTCGAAAGAGTGGATGAAAAATTCGAGTACAACAAATCGCAAGCTATCTCTTACTTGAAAAATTGTGCTGACAGGTTGGACGAGCTTGGAATAAAGACAGTTAAAACGAAAGGTGATTCTAATGGAAATACCTAATTACGATAACTGGAAAACTAGATTACCAGATGAACAGGAACCGTCTGATTATTGTGACATATGCGGAGAACCTGTTTATGAAGGAGAATACATAACAGACATATTGGGCGAAAAATGGTGCGACGAATGTCTGAATGAAAGGTTAAGGAGAATGCTATGAATTTAGAAGGAATTAACGTAACACTTCCTATTCAATTGCTTTTCAAAATCATGGAGAAAGCAAATGAGACAAATATTATAAGAAAGCAGATGAAAACATATCTGGATAATGAAAGTTTTCCAGATAGAGAATTAGTTGCGCTGATCTGTGGAGTTGATGTGGAGGATAAAAAAGATGGAGAAACGGGTGTTATTTCCAATAAAAGAATGTGAGTTTGAGTATAAGGGGTTCAAATGCGTTGTACTTTTTATGCCATTTGGATACAGGTGCGGTTATGTTGGTATTCCAAAAGAAGAATACAAAATTGAGAATACCGATTATATTGAATGCCACGGAGGTATTACATATTCTGATAATTTTTTACAGTGCTGTGATGATACAGATAAACATTGGATAGGATTTGATTGCGCACATTGCTATGACGGGTTTGATACAGAAACAATGAAGGAATATTATTCCGACTGTGAAGAGATTATGGCTTGTTTGACATTTTATGAAGATGTTAAGCCGAGTACTTTCTGGACAAAAAGACAATGCAAAAACGAGTGTATGAGAATAGTAAACCAGATTAGGAGTATATAATGCAGACAGGAATAGTAATGACACAGAGCGAATACAGAGCACATCCGGCAATCAGTAAATCAGACTTGTTCAAGATTACAAAGTCTCCACTTCATTTTAAATGGTCAATGGAGAACAGGGAAGACAAAACAGCAGCACTCATATTTGGAAGTGCGTGTCACAAGTATATTCTTGAGCGTGATGATTTTGACAGTGAATTTGCGGTTGCTCTGAATGTGGACAGGAGAACTAAAACTGGTAAAGAAGAATATGCTAAGTGGCTAGAAGAAAATGAGGGAAAAGACGTGGTTTCCTCTGATGATATGGAAAAAATCAAAGCCATGGCAGAAGTGATTGATTCCAACAAGTTTGCAAAAAGACTTTTTTCTGGTGAACATGAAAAGTCATTCTTTTGGACTGATGAACAGACGGAAGAAGAATGCAAGTGTAGACCAGATGACATTACCATTATTGGAGATCAGCACATCCTCGTTGATTATAAGACTACGGACAACGCAGAGACAGAAGCTTTCAGAGCGTCAGCTATCAAATATGGATATGATCTGCAAGCCGGAATGTACTGTGAGGGTTACAAAGCTAACACCGGGGAAGATGCGATATTTATTTTCGTGGCACAGGAAAAGAAACCGCCGTATGCGATTAATATTCTTCAAGCTGATGAATTCATGATGATTGAGGGAAAGAACTTGTTCCATGATCTGATGGAAATATACCACAACTGCAAAGTTACTGACAACTGGTATGGATACATGGGAGAAAACGGGGACGTACAAAGCCTTGGGTTGCCAAAATGGTTACAGAAAGAATTTGAATAGGAGGATAAATAACTATGTCAAACAATGAATTGAAAGAGTATCAGGTAGGAACAAATACAATGCCACTGGCTGATATGTCAAAAATAAATCAGGGAACCGTTGCTATTGAGTCAAGCAGAGCCATGGTAGAAGCACAGGGAAAGCTTCTGTTGGCGAAACAGTTTCCTAGAAACTACACACAGTCTTACACCAAAGCAATTGAAGCGTGTCAGCGAAAAGGATTTGCCGAAAGTGCATTCTATTCTTATCCAAGAGGAAAAGAGACTGTAACAGGAGTTACGATCAGATTTGCCGAGGAACTTGCTCGCTGCTACGGAAACATGGATTACGGTATTAAGGAACTTTCACACGAAGATGGACGTTCAGAGATGCAGGCTTACGCTTGGGATTTGGAAACGAACACTATTTCCAGTCAGAACTTTACTGTTGAGCATATCAGAGAAACGCGATACGGGAACAATAAGCTGACTTCTCAGCGTGATATCTATGAGAAGACTGCCAACGATGGTGCAAGAAGACTCAGAAGCCGTATTCTTGCGATTCTTCCACCTGACCTTATCGAAAACTGTATCAATGAGTGTAAGAAGACTCTCAGGGGAGAAGAGAGCTTACCACTTTCAGACAGAGTAAGAACACTGGTTGCGTACTTTTCGAAGAAAGGTGTAACACAGGAAATGATTGAGAAACGCCTTAACCACAAGGTTGAGACAATGACTTCTGATGAACTGGTTGAATATACAGGAATCTACAATGGACTGATTCACAAAGAAACAACAGTCTCAGATTGGTTTGAGCAGCCGAAGACAGCAAGTCAGATCTCAGAGTTAATGAAAGAGGAAGAAGAAAAAGAGAAAAAGGGTGATAAGTAAAATGGAATATCATGTAACCGTAAAGGGTTTTAAGAGTGGTTTAAACGAGCTTTTATCCGGTAAAGTGTACGATCACAGGACGAAGAAGTACCGGAATATCATAAAAAACAGAAACGATGCCTTGTGCATGAAGTTTATCAACCTTAGCAACCTAAAAGGTAAAAGAATCGAAAAACCGATTATCATTCATTACCGGTTTTATGTAGAAAACAAGATGCACGATCGTATGAATACTGCATCAGCGTTCATCAAATCATTTGAAGATGCACTACAGAAGTGCAGAATTATCTGTAATGACGGGTATGACGACGTTCTTACTCCGACTTTATACTTCGAGGTTGACAGGCAAAACCCTAGGGTAGAGGTAACTGTAGAGGTGGTAGAAGATGAATAAATACGATGATTCATACATTGGAAAAAGATTCGGTCATCTTACTGTAGAAAGAGTATATAAAAAGCGTTTTCCGACAACAGGAAAAACACAATCGATGTTTTTATGCAAATGCGATTGTGGAAGAATAAAAGAGGGAATCGCTTCTCTTGTTGCAAACGGATACATGGTAAGTTGCGGATGTAATTTGAAAGTAAAGGAAAAAAGGAATCCGCAAAAAGATTCAAGACCGGAATTATGTTGCCACCCAAACTGCTTTAATTGTCCTTATCCCGATTGCCGGTGGAACGGATTTCTTTCAAGCGACAGGAAATATGATATAAGAACGATATACATGAAAGGGGCGAGGGCTGTTGGCTAAAAAAAGAATGTTCAACATGAATGTTGTAGATTCTGATGCATTTCTCGATATGCCATTATCTACTCAATGCTTATATTTCCATCTGAACATGAGAGCGGACGACGATGGATTTGTTGGGAATCCAAAGAGAATTGTGAGGTTGATAGGATGCAGTGACGATGATTTGAAGCTTCTGATAGCGAAAAGATTCGTTTTGTGTTTTGAAGATGGCGTGATCGTAATTAAACATTGGAAAATGCACAATTGTATTCAATCTGACAGGTATACACCAACGGTATATCAGGAAGAAAGAGAGATGCTCCTAGTTAAGACAAACAAGTCATATACGTTCGCAGAAAATAACATCACCCAAGAATGTATACAAAATGTTTCCAAAGATATAGATAAAGGTAAAGATATAGACATAGATTTAGAAAAAAATAATAAATATATCGGAGAAACTGATTCCAAAATATCGGATGCGCGTCGATGTTTGGACGCTTGGAATACACTATCACAGCACGGAATAAAACCAGTTTCCAGAATGTCTAGTAATTCCACTAGGTTTAAATGTTTGGTTGCCAGAATAAGCGAATACGGCGTTGACAATGTACTTAAAGCAATCGAAAAGGTTGCACAAAGTGATTTTTTACAAGGCAAAACAAATGCAAATGCTGGATGGTTCAATTTTGACTGGTTTGTTAAGCCAAATAATTTTCCGAAGGTACTCGATGGAAATTACGATAACAAACCTAATACTTCCGGTGCAAGTACGAAAATTCCGAACGATAACACTCAGTCTGGACAGTTTGGACATATTGTAGAAGATTTGATTGGTGGTGGTCTTATTGAATAGCCTTGAAGTAAAAAAAATGTTTGCAATTATGATGGCTACATATCCTAATTTTAAGCTTGTTGATGTAGATTTCGCTGCAAACACATGGGCGAACATCTTATCTGATTGCACATACGATCAAGCATCTTTGGCACTAAAAGCATACATTCGGTCGGATTCTTCTGGATTTGCACCTTCTCCTGGACAACTGATTGACAAGATGCAAAATTTTGTTTCCGAAAAAGAATTAAATGAAATTGAAGCGTGGTCATTAGTAAACAGAGCCATAAAAAATAGCGGGTACAACTCTGTGGAAGAGTTTGAAAAACTTCCTGGAACAGTAAAAAGAGCAGTGGGAAGTCCAGAACAGTTAAGGGCGTGGGCTTTGGACTGTAGCTACAACGAATCGGTTGTTTCTTCACAATTTATGCGGACATACAGAATAGAGTCTGCAAGAAAAATTGAATTAAAAAAACTTCCATCATACATGAACGATATTATAAAGGCTGTTAATGAAAATGCTTGCTCCGGATTAATGGGAGAAAATAATAATAAATTATTGTCTGCAAAGATAAACAAATCCGACAGCAGCAAACAAAACAATGAGTTAACAGTTGATTATGAGGGTATGATTAAAGATTTGAAAGGAGAACTTTTTGATGACAAATAGTTCACTCGCTTTCCAGATGTTTCATAACGGAATTGGAGTATCTGAGATTGCGAAAAAAATAAATGTGTCTAAAACAACAGTATATAAATACATTGATTTGGAAATGGACAGGTTTAACGATAGAGATATTCCTAATAGTGGTCAGCATAGAAAATACAATAAAAAAGATTTGGAATTTAGCGTCAGGTCTGGTGCAACACTGGAACAGATGGCAAAAAAATATAACGTGTCAAAGAAAACAATAAAAAGATGGTTAAAAGATTGTGGAATTTGTTTTCAAGACAAATCGAAAACTAAAGGAATCAATTCTGACAGACATTTGTGCCGTACTTGTATGTACAGGATGACTCAGCCAGAACTAATAAATGCGGGTTTAAGGTGTGATTATATATGCGCAACAGGGCATTCAAGAGGCTGTAGCGCAAGTGATTGCGATAAATACGTCAAAGGAAACTTGAAAAAAGAACGGATGTATTAAGTATTAGGAGGTAATATGATGGAAACGATAAAAACATATAAAGGATTCAATAAAGATATGAAGTGCCGTGATTTCCAGTACGAAGAAGGCGAAGAATATGAGACAAGAGAAGCTGAAGTATGCTCTTGTGGATTTCACGCTTGCGAACATCCGCTTGATTGTTTTAATTATTATAGACCGTCAAAAAGTATATATCACGAAGTTGAACAAAGCGGAAAGATTTCAAAAGAATCAAATGATTCAAAAATTGCGTCGACGAAAATTAAGATTGGAGCAAGGCTCA
>OKRU01001402.1_pt1 | contig 23825 bp, 19 predicted proteins | sample 1601131 | NCBI WGS metagenome assembly OKRU01 (sample SAMEA3541558, study PRJEB24748) | human gut metagenome | biome: human gut; feature: human-associated habitat; material: faeces | place: China | collected 2012
TATGCAGGCTTCACGTGATAAAGAAGAAATAGTATATGGCGAGTCGGATTTAGATGAAAACCGTGATTTGAGAGTGAGCTGGGGGCTGTTTCGTGACAGACGTCCCGAAATGTATCATTTTTAAATTTTTTTGTCTTGTAAATAATAATAAATGTCTATGATATCATCATGAGCGGACTTGCAAATATAGCTGCAGGGAGCTTATTATAATACAGAAGACAGAAGTTGTGATGACGGTACTTAGTATGCGGCGTCGTATTCTGTCTTCTTTTTTTGCACCATAATTTTGTGTATGCCATAATATAGTTAATAATATTAAGCCATATTGTGTTTTTTTTAAAATAAAACATACAGATAAAAATTGTAATTGTAATTTATGATATTTGCTGTATAATAAATATACAGTAAATTAATTGATACGGTTATAAAGAATGGGGAGAGATGTATGCGAGGAGATATTTTTAAGAAGACATGTGAGTATATTTTGGTATTAATGATGGTTTGTATACTGCTTTTAACAGGATGTTCGGAAAGCAATGATACAGATGAAGATGATATGATTAAAGCTGAAGAATCGTCAGGAATAAGGGCTGTCAGTCTTGTAATCGGGAGTGACAATTATGAACCATATAATTACATTGATGAGTCTGGTGAAAATGTTGGTATTGATGTGGATATTGCAAAGGAGGCGTGCCGCAGGCTGGGGATAACACCTGTTTTTAAGCAGATTACATGGGACAGGAAGGATAGCTTTCTTGACAGTAATGAGATTGATTGTCTGTGGGGAAGTTTTACAATGAGCGGAAGAACTGATGATTACAGATGGGCGGGACCATATATGTACAGCCGTCAGGTTGTTGTTGCAAGGAAAGACAGAGGAATCAATTCATTTGCTGATTTAAAGGGTAAAAGAATTGCAGTGCAGTCAACATCAAAACCGGAACATATTATATTAAGTGGTGAAGATGATAGAATTCAGGGAGTTTCTGCTGTTTACAGCATGTCTACAATGAGTGAATTGTATGCGAGTCTGAGAAAAGGATATATAGATGCTGCGGCAGGACATGAGGTTGCAATTAAAAGATTTGTTGATACTAACCCGCAGCAGTTTATTATTCTTGATGAGACATTATATAAATCCGAACTTGGAGTTGCATTTAAAAAGGGAAGGTGTGATGATATTCCGGATATACTTAATGATATATTAAAGCAGATGATTGATGATGGAACGATTAAAAAAATTGCTGAATCATATGGAATTAACGCAGATATATCTATGGGGGATAATTAAATGAGAGCTATAAAAAAAGATGAAATAAGCGTTAAGATGGTATATACTGTGACATTTATAGGATTGTTTCTGATATTTGCGGTATATGGTCTTTTTACAGTGTATGATGTACGCAGGACAGAAAAAGCAGCAGACAAAACGCTTCTTTTTGCAAAGGCAAGAATTTTAAGATATGAAGATTATAAAGAAAATGACAAAGTAAAGAGTTTGTACAGACTGCTTGATAAAACGACAGAAGCAGCCAGATGCCTTGACAAAGAAGTATATGATGAAAGTTTTTTCGAGGATTATGTTTATGAACAGAGACTCGGAGGAATATGTATATTTGATTCGGATATGAAGTGTGAATATTTTACTGAGGATTCGGACATATGGTGGAAAAAGATTTCTGACAGTGCTAATATCGATAATAATGTTATTACACAGATTATAGAATACCCATTGAAATCATACATGACAAGAATTGAACTTGATGATGGTGAATATGATATGGCAGCCGTTTCTAGAAGAGATAAAGGTGGAATTGTCATTGCATATGAAAAGAAACAGCCGGGATTTGAAAACAATGGTGATATAACAATGGAATCACTTATAACGGATTTTACATTTGAAAATGATGGAATTGTTTTTATATCGTGTGATGATAAAATTGTTAATTGTAATATTGAGGAATATCAGGGGAAGACTTTAAGCGAATATCAAGATGTTTTTTTTGGAGACTGGAATGATGGTGGCAACAAAATGGTAAAGTTTGGTTTGTCACAGTCTGAGTGGTATGGCAGCAGGATGATATATGGAAGATATGGAATATATGTATTTTTTCCATCATCATCAATTTACAGTGACCGTACAAAAGCGGTTATATTCTGTACGGGTGCATACATAACAATGCTTGTTCTTGCTATGGCAATAAGGCAGCATATACTTTATATAAACACAAGACAGCTTGACAAGCAGTTTCGTATAATCAAGTCGATAAGCAGCATATATTCTGCACTTATTCTTATCGATATTAAGAATGACCAGTGGGAACTTATAAAAATTCCAGAAAAGCTCGATTATATTTTTGACCAGAAACATAACGTAAAACAGATGCTTGAAGACTATACAAGTAACCGGATTATTCCGTCTCAAAGAGATTCTTTCAGAAAGTTTGCAGATATTAATACACTTATGACACGTCTGGAGCAGAGCCGTTATCTTGAATATACTGTTGAAAATATTAACAGCAGATGGTATATGATTGCAGTTGTTCCGCAAAGTTATGACAAAAATGGGCATATAGCTGCTATTCTCATGCTTTTTCGTGATATTACAGAAGAAAAGCTTCGGGAGTTAAAATACCAGCATCAGTTAAAGGCAGCTGCACAGCAGGCAGAAAAGGCTAACGTTGCCAAAACTGATTTCCTTAGGCGTATGAGTCATGATATAAGAACCCCTATTAATGGTATAAGAGGAATGGTTGAAATATGCCGTTTTTATTTGAATGATAGAAAGAAAGCGGAAGAATGTCTTGATAAGATAATGGCTGCATCAGGATTTTTACTTGAATTGGTTAATGATGTTCTGGATATGAATAAGCTTGAATCAGGTGAGATAGTTCTTACAAAAGAGCCATTCTGTCTTTCAAAACTACTGATGGAGGTTGACAGTGTCATAGAAATGCAGGCAAATGAAAGTGGCGTGGATTATATAAAAGCTCCGCTTAATATAGAAAATGACTATCTTATAGGAAGTTCACTTCACATAAAACAGATACTTCAAAATATTGTATCTAATGCTGTAAAGTATAATAAGCGTGGAGGATATGTAAGGGTCAGCTGTACAGAAAACAGGATAGATGAAAAAAATATAATGTTTGAGTTTGTATGTACTGATAATGGACAGGGAATGAGTGAAGATTTTCAGAAAAAAGCATTTGAACCATTCGCACAGGAAAAAAACAGGGCACGCACAACGTATGCAGGAACAGGGCTGGGGCTTGCAATATCAAAAAAGCTCACTGTCCAGATGGGAGGAACTATAGAATTTATCAGCAGACACTTTTGCCATAGCATCCGCCAGCTGGCTGTTCGGCAGCGGTGTCTGCTCAAGGCAAACATCCACACAGGCCTGATCCAGCGCCAGTGGATCAAAGGATGCAAACATACCGATATCAGGCAGAATAGGAGCATCGTTCTCGCAGTGGCAGTCACAGTTTGGAGACACATCCACTACCAGAGAAATATGGAAATTCGGTCTGCCGTCCACGACAGCCTTCGCATATTCTGCCATGCGGCAGTTGAAATCTTTCGTTGCCGCATCATAGCCGCTGTGGATCGCATCAAAATTGCAGGCACCGATGCAGCGTCCGCAGCCCAGACATTTCTCATGATCAATGTGCATCTTATGTGTGGTCTCATCATATACCAGTCCATCATTGGCACATTCCTTCATGCAGCGCTTACAGCCCCGGCACAGACTCTCGTTGATCTCCGGCTTGCCCTGCGCATGCTGCTCCATTTTGCCCGCTCTGGAACCACAGCCCATACCAATATTTTTAATAGCACCGCCAAAGCCCGCCGTCTCATGTCCTTTGAAATGATTCAGGGAAATAAACACATCCGCATCCATGATGGCACGACCGATCTTCGCATTCTTCACATATTCGCCGCCTTCTACCGGTACCTCAATGTCATCTGTTCCCTTCAGTCCATCGCCGATGATCACAGGACACCCTACTGTCAGGGGTGTGAAACCATTCTCCCAGGCACAGTACATATGCTCGATGGCATTCTTACGGCTGCCGGGGTACAGGGTATTGCAGTCGGTCAAAAAAGGCACACCGCCCAGCTCCTTTACCACATCCGCTACTGCTTTCGCATAATTCGGACGTAAGAAGCCCAGGTTGCCCAGCTCTCCGAAGTGCAGCTTGATGGCAACAAATTTGTGATCCATATCAATATTCTGAATCCCCGCCGCCTTCATCAGACGCTTTAACTTACTGGGAAGTCCCTCTCCCAGACGGGTCCTGAAATCTGTAAAATATACCTTTGATTTTTCCATTGATTTATCCTCCGTGCAAAAAAGATATTACGATTATAACACATCTTTTCCGCTTTTTGAGAATTTTTTTGCTTTCTCCACGAACCACTCCGCGAACTCCGGGAGAGAGGGATAGTAGAGGTGGGGAAAGCCGTACCAGTGATTCTCTCCCACGTGGATGCAGGGATAATTTCGTCCGGTAGCTGGTTTGGTAGCGATGCAGTCTGCGCCGTTGTCCTCACTGTCATAATAGTGGAATTCGTGGGCACGGATGCTGCTGCCATGAGACATAAAATATCCGCTGCTCTCTTCCAGTTCAATGTATCCGAAGCGCACCAGATGTCCGGTGTCGAAGCATTTTCCGGGCAGGACTCCCGCCATGGGATAGGAATGTCCTTCCCGGTCCGTCAGGGTCGCATGCAGGTATAGAAAACCGCCGCACTCTGCCACTGTGGGCAGACCATCTATGACTGCCTCCCGGATCGCTGTGCGCATGGTATCGTTCTCACTTAACTGCCCGGCATACAGTTCCGGATATCCGCCCCCCAGTAACAATCCGTGAATATTTTCCGGCAATGCGCTGTCATGCAGCGGGGAAAAGTACACCGGTTCCGCGCCCGCCTGTTCCAGCAGTCGCAGGTTCTCTTCGTAATAAAAACAAAAGGCTTCATCCCGGGCTACGGCGATCCGTGGGTATATTGCTTCGCCGTTTTCCGTGGTGTCCGGTTTTTCTGCTGTGTCGTCACTTAATTTTCTTTCCGATCCGGAATCCTCCACTAACTCCGCTTCCTCTGCAATCTGCAACAGTTTTGAAATGTCTGCGGTCTCCCGCAATCTCTCTGCCGCCATACGGATCTGTTCCTGCAAGCCTTCCAGTTCTCCCGGCATGCACAAGCCTAAGTGTCTGCTGGCGATCTGCAGGTCCTTATTTTCCGGAAAATACCCCAGTACCGCAATGCCCAATTCATCTTCTGCCAAGGGCTTCAATATCTCATAATAGGCTGGGGACATCCGGTTGAAGATCACGCCCCGGATCAGCTGTGCCTTATCGTAAGCCAGAAAACCGGCGATCAGAGAAATCACCGATCTTCCCATGCCTTTTGCATCCACTACCAGTAGGATGGGGGTCTGCGTTACCTTCGCCAGATGATAGGAGGAGCCTTCCTCACGGATGCCGCCCAGCCCGTCATACAATCCCATGACGCCTTCCATGACCACAAGCTCGCCTTCTCTGCGATCCTTCAAAAACAGCTTACGGGTGCCCTCTTCTCCGGTAAAAAAGGTATCCAGATTCCTGGCAGGAATCCCAAGCACCTGTCTGTGGAACATGGGATCGATATAATCCGGACCACATTTGCAGGAAGAAATGCCCTCGCCGTTTTCTTTAAAAATCTGCAATAATCCACAGGTGATCGTAGTCTTGCCGCTGCCGCTCTTCGGTGCGGCGATCATGATGCGGCGTATCTTCTTTTTCTGTGCTCCGGTCATCTCTGTACTTCTCCATTCTTACCGTTTCCGGTCTCCTCTGCGCCCGGTTTTGTTTTCTTCGAATTATCCATAGGATCCGTTCCTGGCTCCCGGAACGTAAACGAACAGATCCATACCGGATTTTCCGCCTGGGGCAGATGATAGCTTAAAAGCTTCTTCACCCGGCTTACCTGCATCTGCAGGATCTCCTCTTCTTCCACCGGAAAAGTATCCAGCACTTCCTTAAGTTCTGCAATGGTCTCCATGCTGATGGCATTGATCACAATACGCATATGGGGATTCTTCTGGTACAAGACCTGTAAAATATCCATCAATCTGCCGCCGCTGCCGCCGATAAAGGCATGGGTCGGCACAGGTAATTCCTCCAGTCCCTCCGGTGCCGGGGCTTCGATGATCTGTATATTATCCATGCGAAACTGTGCTCTGTTCTTCCGAAGCAGTTCCACCGCCTCCGGCTTTCTCTCAATGGCATAGACCTGCACCCGTCCGGGCACCCCGGCGATCTCTATGGCGACGGATCCGGTACCGCTGCCGATGTCATAGACCACGGCGTTTTGTGTCAGATGCAGCTTGCAGATGCTGACTTCCCGGACTTCTTCTTTTGTCATTGGCGTTCTGCGGAGCTTTCCCTCGGTTTCCGAAGCATCCCGCAGAAAACAGATGTCGGCTCTTCCATGGGTCAGGCGTTCCGGTTGCCAGTGAGGATTGCGGATCAGGCAGGTATACAGCCCTTCCTCTGTAATTTCCTCACACTGCCCAGGTGTCAGGATCCGGATGCTTTCCTCCGGATAGGACATCTGATATCCCACGATCACCTCACAGTCTGTCATCCCCGCTTCTGCAAGCAGACGTCCGATCTTACGGATGTCCTCACTTCCTGAGGTCAGTAAAAATACCTTCTCATGGCTCTCCACCGTTGCCGAAAGCCGGTTCAGCTTCTTACCGTGCATGCTCAAAATGGCGGCATCTTCATAACTTTCTCCCACCCGGGCTGCCAGAGTGACCACGGAAGAAATTCCCGGCAGGATCCGCCCTCCTGCGTTCAACGCTCCTATAGCAACGGCCTCCTGCAAGGCCATATACAGCTTCCTGCATCCGCTGTAAAATCCGGTATCTCCGGAAAATAGAACCGTCACCCGAAGGGGATCCTTCTGTGCTGTGATCCCGTTTTCCTGTAATTGTTCCAGATACGGCAGAATCTGCTCCGTCATGTAGTAGGGTCTTTTTTCTATTTTGGCAGAATATCTTTCGATCATGCGCTCTGCACCCAGCAGGATATCTGCTGTTTCGATCGCATGCTGCACTTCTTGCGTCTGACCGTCTTTGCTGCCCATGCCGATTCCGGCGAGGCAGATCTCCATGCTGCCCTGTCCGGAGAGCTTACAGTCACAGAGCTGTTCCAGTTTTTCACAGATTCCCGCAAAAGAATACGTATCCCCAGCCTTCCTGGCAGGCTGTATCACATACACCGGGATTCCCAGCATTTTCGCAGCTTCCAGTTTCTCCTGATACCCTCCGGTGCGTCCGCTGTTTTTCGTGACCATGTGGCAGATATCGTATTGCTTCAGGATAGCGGCATTCATCTCTGTGGAAAAAGGTCCCTGCAATGCCAGGATCTGTCTGCCTTTGATTCCCTGCTCCATGCACAGTTCCAGGCTCTCTCTGCCCGGAAGGATCCGCACATACAGGCGGTCATACAGTCTGCCGGAGGCACAATATGTCGCCAGTTCCTTGCTCCCTGTGGTCAGCAGAATATTGCCGTCTGTATTCTCCAGCGCTTTGGCACAGTCAGCATTGCTTTCAAAATACCGGATACTTACGGCAGGATTCTCTGCTTCCGGAGTCTCCGAAATTTCCCGTTCCAGACGCAGGTAAATAGGGAACTGTGTTTCCCTTTCCATAGCTCTCAAAGTCTTCACAGTGTCCCGTATATTCTCTGTAACGACCCGGGCATAAGGGTGGGTGGCATCCACTACGATCTCATAACCCTCGTTACGCAGAAATTCTTCCATCTGCTTCCGGTCCATTCTGCCGCAGTGAAGAGATACAATTGACTGCTCCTTTGCCCGTACCGCCTCTGCATCCGTCTGTTCCCGCATCACGATCTCACCATATTCTGTTGCCACGCATACGGTATGCGCGATTCCGGCATCTGCCAGGATTTCCGACAGCCGCCGTCCTTCTGTGGTTCCCGCAAAAATTACTATTTTTTTCATCCTGCTCTCCATTCCGCAGCCGATTCCTCCCAAAGAGAACTTAATGTTTGTTATTCTCCACATGATATCCGCGCTTTGTGATCAGCTTGTCCCTAAGGATCTCCGTCTCCGAATTACCGATAAATACCGTGGTGAACATATTGACTTCCCGGTCCCTTAATTCCCGCAGCGTACAGGTCACCGCCCGGGTGCCTTCTCTGCCGATGTTTTCCACATAGCCGCAGGGTCGCTCCCCTTCTATGGTTTCCAGTAAAATATCACAGGCCCTTTGCAGATAATCCTTTCGCCTGTGACTGGAAGGATTGTAAATTGCCATGGCAAAATCACCCGTTGCTGCCGCCCGCAGTCTCTTTTCGATCTTCTCCCAGGGAGTCAACAGGTCACTTAAACTGATCACACAGAAATCATGGTTTATGGGTGCTCCCAGTACCGCCGCCCCACTGCTTGCCGCTGTAATACCGGGGATCACGATCAGTTCCGTCTGGGGATGTTCTTCTCCCAGTTCATACATCAGCGATGCCAGGCCGTAGATACCGGCGTCGCCGCTGCAGATCAGTGCCACCTGCTTTCCGGCTTCCGCCTCCCTAAAACACAGTTCGCAGCGCTTAGTCTCCTGCCGCATGGGAGTGGTCAGCAGTTTTTTCCCGGCGAACCGTTCTCCCAGTAATTTGACATATACGGTATAACCCACGATCACATCCGCCTGCTCCAGCGCAGCAACGGCTTCCCCTGTCATCATTTCTTCCCTGCCGGGACCTATTCCCACGATATAGATTCTATTACTCATCTGATTTTCCTCTCTCCATCATAGGCAAGCCACGCCCAGCTTCTCTCACTCTTCCATCCATTGTAGGTTTTGCATGGCTTTCTCCGCAATTGCCGCCGTCATACCGTCCTGCGCCTGCTTGCTTAAGAGTATCCTTCCGCCTGTCCCGGCTACTTTCAGGGCGGCGCGCTCGCATACATTGTCCACGCCCACCTGTGCCTGTACGAACCCGGAACTGTGAAATTCTCCCGGCACCGCCTGTAATTCCTGTGCTGTATAAGTCCAAAACGGTATCCTGTATTTTTCACTGAATTCCAGCAGGCATCGTTCCTCTTTTTTCACGTCAATAGAAGCTAATGCCGCAATCTGCTCTATGACAATGCCCTGTTCTTCCAGTATTTTTTTTAAAAATAAATCCAGCTTTGCGCTGTCCGTATCCCTCTTGCAGCCCACGCCCAGAATATATTTTTTCGGCTGCAGCAACAGTTCTGCTGCCTCTTTTCGAAATATTTCTTCCGTGCCGTCCGCAATCAGGACATCCACCTTCCCCGCAGGGGGATACGCACACAGCCGGATCCCTGACGGAATGGTCTCGTCCACTGCCAGATGCCCTGTCTGTACGGACATGGTAATTTCCTCGCCTGCCAGTACTTTTGCAGACACTCTGGCAATCCCTTCCCGGTTGCAGATCCGCAGATCATTCCTTTTGGCAAAGATATCCACTGCGAAACTGTCATGTAAGTCTGTGGCTGTGGTGATCACCGGGATGGCACCCAGTGCTCCCGCCAGACGGACCGCCAGTTCGTTGGCTCCACCCACATGTCCGGACAACAAGGGAATCACATACTTTCCCATTTCGTCTACCACCAGTACCGGACTGTCATGCAGTTTATCCATGATCCAGGGGGCAATGGCACGGACCGCGATCCCGCAGGCACCGATGAATATAAGTGCATGGCGAGCCGCCATCTGCTCTCCTGCCCAGGCTGACACGCTCTCCTGTACCGCTATTGTATCCCCGGTATTATCTGTCGGTACGTTACTGTCTTTGTTCGGAATTACCTCGAATGTCTGCACTTTCTTTTTTCGAGAGCATTTGCTATATAGAATAATCGTCTCGTCTCCACCGTCCATGCTCTCCCGGATCCGCTCCGCCAGCTGCTGTCCTGTTTTCGTAAAACTGATGACACTAATCTTCACAGCTGCCACCGTTCCTCTCTGCATCATTTGTGTTCCGCTTCGGGCCTATTTTCGCTGCACGGAACTCTGTGGAGAAATCCGCCGCATACAGTCTCGACTTCTGATAATTTCCATGAGTGATAACATCCCCCACCAGTACCAGCGCGGTCTTTTTGATGCCGTGTTCTTCCGCTACCTGTGCCAGTGTCTCCACCGTACAGATATAAGCCTCTTCCTCCGGCCAGGTTGCCTTGTAGACAAGGGCTGCGGGGGTGTCCGGCGCATAACCGCCCACGATCAGTCTGTGGCTCAGTTCCCGCAGCATTCCCGTGCTTAAATAGATCGCCATGGAAGCCTGATGGGCTGCCAGACTTTCGATGCTCTCCTTCTGCGGCACTCCGGTCCGTCCTTCCATACGGGTGATGATCAGAGTCTGGGAGACACCGGGCAGGGTATATTCCAGATTTAACGATGCCGCCGCACCGAAGCAGGCACTGACGCCGGGACAGCTCTCATAAGGGATTCCCAGCTCGTCCAGTGCATCCATCTGCTCCCGCACCGCACCATAGATGCTGGGTTCTCCGGTGTGCAGACGCACCAGCATTTTCCCCTGCGCCTGTGCCTCCTGCATGAGCTTAAGCACTTCTTCTAAGGTCAGGCGCGCGCTGTTATGGATCTCACAGTCTGCTCTGGCATATTCTAACAGCTGCGGATTCACCAGCGATCCCGCATAGATGATGACATCCGCCTGTTGCAGCATGTGCATGCCCCGCACCGTGATCAGATCTGCTGCTCCGCTTCCTGCGCCAACAAAGTAAACCATTCCTCCGCCTCCTTACTTTTCGCCAATGCTCCAAAATCATTGGCATACATGATACATTCGATCGCAAGCTTTCCCTGCGCCCGCTTCTCCAGATAAAATAAAATGCGCTCCATGGCATAATCCATGACTTCCTGTCTCCTGCCACACTCATCCAGGATCCGCACGGCTTCCTCTGTGGTGACACAGGACAGGAGCTTTGCAGCATCCACTGCCGCCACACCACATTTTACGGCAAAGGCAGTCAACAGCTCCATCCGGCAGTCTGCCTCTCTGGAATGGGTGTTCATAATACCGCCCGCCACTTTGATGAGTTTTCCGATATGTCCCGCCAGAAGCAGGCGTTTGAAGCCTTCTTCCACCGCCATATCAATGGTCAGTCCGATAAAATTGCTGCATTTCACACTTTTATCCAGATTATAGTGATAGGTATTTTTCAAAAAGTCCAGTCCGTAGTTGCCCGGAGAGATCACCACGTCTTCTCTTCCCAGTGCCCGCTGCTGCCGCAGTTCCACACGGATCGTATCCAAAATAGCCTGGGTACTCATGGGTTCCACGACACCGCTGGTACCAAGGATCGAAATGCCGCCCACGATGCCAAGTCTCGGATTAAATGTCCGCTCTGCCAGATGTTCGCCCTCCGGCACAGAGATCTCCACTGACAGGCTTCCACAATAATCCAGCACCTGACACACCTGTAATACTTCCCGTTCGATCATCTCTCTGGGAACGTGATTGATGGCGGCATTTCCTACGGGCTGATCCAGTCCCGGTTTCGTCACACGACCGACGCCGAAGCCGCCGTCTATTACGATCTGTGCCTGCTCAGGCGCCCGCCCGGTTCCTGCCTTAGCGCCTAGGTCTTTTCCGGCTTCTCCTGCTTCCCTGCCTTCTTCCTGCGGAAACGAGACCTTCGCGCAGATCAGTGCCCCGGTGGTAATGTCGGGATCATCCCCGCCGTCCTTTTCCACGGCGCAGCTGACCTCCCGCTCCTTACGACAGATTCTTAGGATCTGTGCCGTATAGGGGATGCCCTTGGGTGTCTCTATGGTGATCTTAGTTTTCTCCCTGCCGGTCAACAGCATATAGGCGGCTGCCTTTGCCGCTGCTGCCGCACAGCTTCCTGTGGTAAATCCGTACCGCATGCCTGTTACCTCACTGTTACTTTTCCTGTTACTGTTCCTTACACATTTCGGCTGCCTACGTTACTTCTACTTATTGCCGCTAGGATCCCTCAGCTCATACAACAATGCATTGCAGATGGCTGCTGCCACGTTGCTGCCGCCCTTTCTCCCACGGTTGATAATATGGGGCACATCCGTCTGAAGGATCAGTTCCTTGGCGGCCTCCACATTCACGAAGCCCACGGGAACCCCGATGACGAATGCCGGACGCCAGTCGCTCTCCTGCATCATCTCGTAAATCTGTATCAGTGCCGTAGGTGCATTTCCCACAGCGAAGATCACCGGTTTTTCCCGTTTTGATGCCAGCTCCATGCTGATCGCTGCCCGGGTGGTCCTGCGTTCCTTTGCCATTGCTGCCACCTCAGCGTCTGCCATGTAGCAATGTGCCTCCCCGCCAAAAGAAGCCAGCACCTTTTTATTGATCCCCGCCAGTGCCATATTCGTGTCCGTCACGATGTCCGCACCGTTTTTTATCAGGTTTTTGGCGATCTCCACTGCATTTTCCGAATAGGTCATCGTCTGCGCATAATCAAAATCCGCACTGGTATGGATCACCCGTCTGGTGATCATATCCTGCTCTGCGGGCAGGACGACGCCCCGCTCTGCCAGTTCCGCTGCAATGATCGCAAAGCTTCGCTTCTCGATCTCTTCCGGCAATACATATTCGATGTTCTTGTGCTCCCACTTTCCCATAGGTTTATTCTCCCGTAATCTATTTCACAATCTTTTTTCGTCAGGCCACCGTCCTGCAGTGTTTTACGACAGGCACTGTTCAAGCTCGTCTAAGAGCACTTCATTCTCTTCATGCTTCTTCACCGCGATCCGGTAATAGCCCTCTCCCAGTCCCCGGAAATTTTCACAGTTGCGGATCAGGATGCCTTTTGCAAGCAATCTGTCATAGATGGGCTGTGTGGTGTAGAGCAGCAGAAAATCCGCTTCTCCGGACACTACCCGGATACCCAGTGCCTCCAGCCCTTCCCTAAGATACGCCCGCTCGGTTTTCACATATTCCACGGTATCCTGCAGATATTGCTCCGCCTGCTCCGCGCAGACGATGCCCGCTCTGTGAGCGAACACCGACAGATTCCATTCCGGCAGCTGTCTGCGGATTTTCTCCCGAAGCCCCTCTTTACTGCACACCAGATATCCCAGACGCACCCCCGGCATGGCAAAGCTTTTTGTAAAAGCCCGCACAAGCAAAAGATTCTCATACTGATCTATCTTCCCAAGCAGGGACCTGGGCTGTTCTCTATCCGTCTCACAGAACTCTATAAAACATTCATCCAGTACTACAATGATTCCCTGCTGTCTGCAATGCTCCAAAAGCTCTCGCAGATATTCCCTGCCCATCAGCTGCCCTGTGGGATTGTTGGGATTTGCAAGAAACAGCAGATCTGTGTCTGCCGTCAGCGCCTGTAACAATTCCTTCCCCGGGCAAAATGCGGTCTCTTCCGGCAGATATACATATTTTATATGGCTGTCTACTGCCTTCGCCGCATACTCATATCCGTAAAAGGACGGCACCGGGATCACAATATTTTCAGGCTTAAGTGCATGTACAATCGCCAGAAAAAGTTCTGATGCACCGTTGCCGAATACCAGATACTCCCCCGGGATCTCTCTGCCGCTTTGCACCGACAGCATATGACTTACTGTCTCTGCGAGTTCTCCTGCTGCGGCATCGGGATATTCCCCCACATGATTGATTGCCGCCAAAAGTGAAAGCCTCGCCTCCGCCGGCATTCCCAAAGGATTGCCGTTTACCGAAAAATCCAGCCGTATCTGTCTGCTGTATATGTCACCACCATGTATGTTCTGCTGCATTTTCCTCCCTTTCCGATTCCTGCTGTCATAGCGTTTTTCATGTCCTCTTTCATCTGCAGATCATCTAGCATTTCATAACTTGTGCTTTATCATCCATATTTTCCCGTACAGTGCTTTCGCACAATGCGCAGTCACAAGTACGCGGGCAGAAGCCCCTCATCATACTGCCACAACCATCAGGATCCCCAGGCACAGCAGCTCGCAGATCCATGCCGTCCGGTTCATCAGACGATTGGCTCTCCGGATATCCTCATATTCCACCTGCCGTTTCGGATCCCCGATATAGGGTTTCTTCACGACTTTGCCAAAATAACTGGCATCTCCTGCCAACTGTATTCCCAATGCGCCGGCACATACAGATTCCGTCTGGGCGGAATTGGGACTGGCGTGCTTCCTGCTGTCTCTGTGCCAGATACGCCATGCCTGCCTGCCGTTATAGCTTTTTCCGCCAAGAAATGCCGCCCCGATCATCAAAAGTGCGCTGATCCTCGCCGGGAGAAAATTCACCACATCATCCAGCTTCGCCGCCGCCCTTCCAAAGTGCAGATATCTGTCATTTTTATAGCCGACCATAGAGTCCATGGTATTGACTGCCTTATATAAAAAACCAAGCACCGGCCCTCCCAGTGCTGTATACAACATCGGTGCGATCACACCGTCGGAAGTATTCTCCGCCACAGTCTCGATGGCGGCCTTCGCCACCCCTTCTTCCGTGAGGTTCTGGGTATCTCTTCCCACGATCATGGATACCGCCTCTCTGGCAGCCTCCACATTCCCCGCCTTTAATTGTTTCCATACTTTTCCGCTCTCCACCTGCAGGCACCTCGCCGCCAGGATCTGATAGGTCATGACCGCTTCCACCACCATTCCGATCTTCGGATAAAGTGCATATGCTCCCACCAGGATCAATGCCGTAAACATTCCCGTAAGCAGCAAAACAATTACCACCAAAAGCTTCCCCTGTCTGCGCTCCGCTGCCTCTCTCTCCGGGGAATTTCCCTGTGGGTTGCCGCTGCGCAGTACCTTTTCTGTCTTCGCAATCAGCCAACCGATTCCCCGGATGGGATGTGGCAGAAAATAGGGATCGCCAAAGATCTGATCCATTAAAAATCCCGCTCCAAATGCCAGGATATGATATTTCATCCGTTTGTTTCTCCTTTTGTAAGTTCAGATACTGTAACTTCCGATACTGTAACTTCCGACAGCGGGCGGAATTCCTTCCACTGTGGGGCTCCTCCGCCTGCCTTAAATGCCAGCCTGCCACTGTAACCCTGTCCGCATTTTGCCTGATAGTCAAAATATTCTCCACCGAGGAAATGACTAAGCAGCGCCATGATAGTTCCGCCGTGAACCACCGCGGATACACTTTGTATCTTGCGATCCCCCTGCCCCGATGCAGCACTTCTCTCCCAGATCCTTTTCATGTGGTATACCATTTTTTCGTATCCGGCAACACTTCGGCGGATAAACTCTTCCCTACTCTCTCCCTCCGGAAACGGCAGGGTACCTCCGCTGTCGATCCATCTCTGATAGTTCGGATCTTTTGAAAGTTCCTGATAATTATGCCCCTCAAACGCACCGAAATCCATCTCTGTCCACTCCGGGATAATGATAGGAGTCTGCCCCGGATACAGGATCTGTGCGGTCTCAAGGCACCGCTTCATGGGACCGGAAAACAGGACGTCGGCAGTTGGATAGCTCCTGTCTGCCACGGATTTTTCCAGTGTGCCGATGCCGTCCGGACTTAAAGTCTCGTCCGTTTTCCCAAGATACCGCCCCTCTTTATTGGAAAGCGTCGCTCCGTGCCGAATGAGGGTCAGACGGATCTCTATTTGATCTTCTGTCCGATTCCGCATACGACTCTCACCACCTCATCTGCCTGCGCTGCCAGCTGTTCCAATATCCTGCCGGTGCGCTCTCTGTAAGTTCTCTCCTCCGCTTCCATGGGGACGATCCCATTGCCGATCTCGTCACAGATCAGAATACAGTCCGGATGCTCCTTGCCAAAATTCTCTATCATCGTCTCCGGGTCTGTCCCCTGTCGCAGCTGCTCCCGGATATAGCGGTGCAGATGATTGACGATCACCTGCCCTGCACCTGTCTTGGCGGGCAGTGCCAGTGTTTCGTCCAAAACAGTCACTTCCCGTCCATCCTCACAGTGTACATAACGCTGCTTCACATAATGCAGTTTTCCCTGGGCAAATCCGCCAATGATCAATATCATTTCTGTCCCCCCTTTTCCAATACACTCCTAGGTAAAAATCTCCGACACTGCATTCTTACACTACCGGCACCAGATGTTGGGCGATTGCCACGGCAGCCACCACGCACCCTTCACAGAGTGTTACAAAATATCCTGCGGTATCCCCGGTGATGCCACCGAACTCTTTTTTGCTGCGCCGGTAATAATATGCAAAGCTAAGCAGGGCTGCTGCCACGGCGAGCCCTCCCGCCACGACAGATATCCACAGCATAAATAAAGTGCAAAGGATCCCCTGTCCGTATAAAGCAGTTTTTACCACCCTTTTGTGGGCTTTATCCGCAAACAGATACAGTGTCCCTTCCTGCTTTGCCGAAGGGAAGCTCACCACTGCGATACCGCTTAATACTCTGGACAGGAAGCATCCGGCTCCCGTCACAGTAAGCATGCGCAGTGTCGTGATCTCCGCGAATCCTCCCAGAAAGATCAGTCCGTACAGTGCAAGCATGATCACCGCAAATGCCCCGATATGAGAGTCCTTCAAGATCTCCAGTTTCCGGTCTCTTGGCTGGTAGGAATGCAGGGCATCACAGGTATCTAAAAAACCGTCCACATGAAAGCCCCCGGTGACCAAAAGCGGTATTGCCGTCCCCACCGCAGCATAGCACAGGGTTCCCACCGCGAACCGGTCACAGAACCATTTCCACAGATACCACAAAGCACCGATTACCGCCCCCACCCATGGGAAAAAACAGAGGGCGTACCGCATGTCCTCGTCCTTCCACTGAAACTGTGGCATGGGGATCTTGGAATACATGGAAAACGCTATGAAAAATGACTTGATAATTCGCATGTCTGTTTCCTTTCTATGATGATCTATGTTTATCTTGGCTGATCTATACTGACTATCCTACCCATCCTGCCGTCTCCTCGTTTTTTCTTCTGCAGAGTACGGCTTGAGCCGCTGCGAGATTCCCGCGGTGACTTCCACGACCTCGTCCGCCTCCGCGGCAAGTCTTTCGTTGATCCGCCCCAGTGCCTCGATGTATTCCATCGTAGAATCATCGTAGATAATCCCATCCTCAAATACATTGTTGGTTACGATGACTAACGGATCCGCCTGTTTTCTTAAGCCTTCCATGCCTTGCAGAATTTTTGTGATCACCGTCTGACGATCCACAGGCTGTTCCCCGGAAAACATTTCGTTGGCGGTGAGATTTGACATACATTCCAGCAGTACAGCTCCTGCCGGTTCCATTTGTAAGACCGCCTGCTCCAACTCCGTAGGCTGTTCGATGGTAGTGAAGCCTTTTCCCTGTCGCAGCCTGTGATGTCTGTCCACCTTTGCCTGCATCTCCGCATCCCGGATCTGCATGGTGGCGATATAATATTTTTTCTTATCACCGGCAGCCCGCAGCAGATAATCTTCCGCATAAGCGGATTTCCCGCTGCCACTGCCGCCCAGGATCAATGTCATCATGTTGCTTCTCCATCTGATTAACGTTCAGCCGCGCCATGCCCTCAAAAAATCATGCAAGCATGATTTTTGCGCCCGGATATGTTCATGGCTGAACTGTTAACGTTTATATTGTTCTACTTTGATTTCTGAGAAGGTAGCGCTCTGTCCATAAATGCTCATCGCCATATCCAGCAGTGTGAACATCATAACGGCTCCGGTTCCTTCTCCCAGTGCCATTCCCGCATGGATCACCGGAGACAGCTGCAAAGCATCTGCAAGCTTCACTGCCGCCGGTTCTTTCCCCAGATGGGAAGGGATCAGATATTCCCGCACGCCGGGAAACAGCCGCTCCGCCACCAGGGCTGCTGCCATGCTGATCACGCCATCCAGTACGATGGGCACATTCCACAAAGCTCCGCCGATGCACATACCGGTCAGCCCGGCAATATCCAGCCCTCCGACTGTCTGCAATACCGTGAAGGCATCCGCATGCCACAGATCATAGGTTTCCAGGGCGGTGCGCACCACCTGTTGCTTCCGCGCCAGTCCCCGATCCGTCAGTCCCGCGCCTCTGCCGGTGACTTCCTCTGCACTGCACTGTAAAAGGGCGGCCGTCACTGCACTGCTAGTGGTGGTGTTGCCGATTCCCATTTCCCCGGTGGCAAGGATATCATAGCTCTTTTCCTTACACTCCCTTACCAGTCCGATTCCTGTGGCAATGGCGCGCACAGTCTCTTCTTCCGTCATAGCCGGTTCCTTGAGAAAATTCCGGGTACCGGGACGCACCTTGCAGTCCAGTACTCCGGGAATGGATTCCTCACTATTTATCCCGATGTCCACGGGAATGGTCTCTGCACCAATGCTCTGTGCCATCCTGCAGACAGAGGAACCCTTCCTGGCCATGGATCTTGCCACTGCCAGCGTAACCTCCTGCCCGGACTGGGTCACACCCTCCTCTACAATACCGTTATCGGCACAGAAGATCAGCACGCCCTTTTTACGGATATCAATCACTTCCGTCCCTAAGATGGCTCCGATCTGTGCCGTGATGGTTTCAAAGCTGCCCATGCCATCCAGTGGCTTTGCCAGAGTGTCCCAGTGCTTTTTCACAAGCTTTCTCACTGCTTCGTCCGGCGGTGTGATCCGTATCTGCGCCAGTTCCTGTCCGGTGTAGTTATGAAATACGGGCTTCTCTGAGCATTCCATAGATCTCCTCCATACGCAGATATTCCCGCAGGGTATCTGCCAGTTTATCGTATTGTCTCTCCTTAATGGTGCGGTAATCCTCCCAGACGCCGTCCTCCAGAGAGATACCTTTTTCCCGGGCCAGGGTCTGTATCATGCGCCCGGCGATCGCTCCCTTGTCAAACAGACCATGGATATAGGAGCCATAGATGCGCCCGGTAGAATCACTGACTACATTTTCTGTAATTTTTGTATTCCTCATGGCATCGTCTGCACAGAAAGCGCTCCGATTGCTTTCTGCACTATTTTCCGGTCTGGCTGCTTTGTCCGCTGTACCCTTTGCACCGTTGCCATCCCCGTCACAATACACCGTCTGTCCCATATGGATCTCATACCCCGTGAACTCGCATCCCGTAAGTCCGGAGAAAATACCCCCCACCGCATCCAGAGTTCCATCTGTCTGGCAGCGGCGCTTCTCCTTCTGCAGCACTGTCCGTACCGGAAGCAGTTCCATGCCGCGGATCTGTCCACCTTCCTCTACACTGTCCGGATCCGCGATCTCACAGCCTAACATCTGATAGCCTCCACAGATCCCGAAAATGGGAACTTTTCCCGCAACCCGTTTTACCGCTGCCTCCAGTCCATTCTGCCGCATCCATTTCAGATCTCCCATGGTATTTTTACTGCCGGGGAGAAATATCAGATCCGGCGTCCCCAGCTCTCTTACATTCGTCACATACCGGACACTGACCTCCGGCATCTGCTCAAACACATCAAAATCCGTAAAATTTGAAATTCTGGGATAGTGGATCACCGCCAGATCGATCTTCCCCACATGTTTTGCATCGAAACGGTCCGTCAGACTGTCCTCATCTTCCAGCGTAAGTTCCATATAAGGTACCGTTCCCAGCACCGGCACCTGCCCCCGTTCTGTTAACATCTGAATGCCGGGGTCTAAAATGGTGCTGTCTCCACGGAATTTGTTGATAATTAATCCCTTTACCCGCTCCCGTTCCTCTTCGGTGAGTAACATCAGTGTTCCCAAAAGCTGTGCGAACACGCCTCCTCTGTCAATGTCTCCCACCAAAAGTACCGGCGCATCCACCATTGCCGCCATTCCCATATTTACGATGTCATTCTGTTTCAGATTGATCTCCGCCGGGCTTCCGGCGCCCTCGATGACAATAATATCCGCATAAGCTTCCAGTTTGCGAAATGCTGCCTTGATATCCGGAATCAATTCCGTCTTGTGGGCAAAATAGTCTCTGGCAGACAGATTTCCCAGTACCTCCCCGTTCACGATGACCTGGGAGCCGGTATGGCTGGTGGGCTTTAGCAAAATAGGGTTCATGCACACCAGCGGTTCGATCCCTGCCGCTTCCGCCTGCATCACCTGCGCCCTGCCCATTTCCAGTCCTTCCCCTGTGATATAGGAATTGAGTGCCATATTCTGTGATTTAAAAGGAGCGACCCGGTAACCGTCCTGCCGAAAGATCCGGCATAGACCCGCCACCAGGAGACTTTTCCCGGCACCGGACATAGTGCCCTGTATCATTATAACTTTTGCCATCGTTTTCTCCATCCCACAGATGTTACCGACATCCCGGGAATTTCATTTCTCTATTTTCTAACACCCGCTCTGCTACTATGGGCTTTCTATCTTTCTATCTGCTTCCCCAGCTGTTCTGCATACTCTAAAAGCTCTCTCTGATAAATCTCCAAACTGCCGAAATTCTCCCGGCAGCAGATAACGCGGTTGCACTTTTCCAACTGTTTCTTCGCTACCTGTATTTTTTCCTGTGCCACCGGCTCAAAAGGGCACTCTGCGATCACCTCCGCCGCCAGTGCCTTCGCCACGGGATAATCCAGGTCATTTTCATATAGGATCCCGGTGACAAAGGGGATTCCCGCTCTCTGTAAACGTCGGTAAATTTTCCGTCCGCTTCCGGCTCCGGCGATCACGAAGACCTGTGGTGTTCCTTCCGGCGCCGCCAGCTCCATATCACTGCTGCCCTCATCATAGCTTCCCATCCGGATGCCATAGAGTTCGGTGATATAGCCGGCTGTCATGACTTCCTCCGGCGTTCCGATCCGGTCCACTGCCCTGCCGTTCACACACAGGATTCTATCGGAGATCTTCTCCGCCAGCTCCAGTTCATGTAAGGACAGGATCACCGTAAGCGCCCTCTCCCTGCATAGCTTTTGCAGGATTGATAAAAATTCCAGCTTATGCCGCACATCCAGGTAGGAAGTCGGCTCATCCAGGATCAGTATCTCCGGTTCCTGACAGATGGCTCTGGCTAACATCACACGCTGTCTCTGTCCGTCACTGATCCGGTCAAATAGAGAATCCGCAATCTCCGCCACCTGCACCAGTTCCATGGCGTTTTGAACCGCTGCATGATCTTCTGCCCGCAGCACGCCGAAGCGTCCGGTATACGGGTATCTTCCGGTGGCAACCACATCCTCGCAGGTCATCAGTTCCCCCCGCAGACGTTTCGTCATTACCACTGCCATTTTTTTCGACAGTTCTGCCCCGGTGAGTGTCCGCAGATCTTCTCCGTCCAGCCGCACCGTTCCCGCGATCAGGGACAGCTGTCTCGCAATGCTTTTTAAGATGGTGGATTTTCCGGCGCCGTTAGGTCCCAGTAACGTCAGGATCTCTCCCTTCCTGAGTGCGATCTCCACTTCTTCGATCAGAGGCTTTCCGTCGTAACCCACACTTATTTTTTCCGTTGTAATATAATAAGGCTTCTGCATCTTCATAGGTAAGTTATCCACGCTCCCGTCTGCTTTTGGATACCATGATCCACAATACCACCGGTGCTCCGAAGATTGCCGTCACTGTGCTGATACCAAGCTCTGTGGGTGCCATCCAGGTTCTTGCCAGCAGATCACAGAACAGGCAGAACACACTGCCTCCTAAGAAACATGCCGGTATCATGAGTAACGGCTTTGTCGTGCCGAATAATTTACGGATCAGCTGCGGCACGGCGATCCCCACAAAAGAGATGGGTCCGGCAAATGCCACGATGCATGCCGAAAGTACGCTGGACAACACCACCAGCAGGATCCGCAATGTCCGGAGGTTCACTCCCAGATTCTGCGCATACGTCTCACCCAGCTGGTAGGCTTCCAGAGGCTTTGCCAACAGGATTACCATAAGAAAAGTCACTGCCACCACAATACTCATCACTTTCACATTGTCCCAGGTCATTCCGGAAAAGCTTCCTCTTGACCAGTTGTGGAGATTCACGATATCCGCGTCCTCCGCGAAAGTCACCACCAATTCCGTAATAGCAGAACAGATGTAGCCGATCATCACACCGCTGACTACCAGCATGGACATGCTGTCTACCTTCCTCGCCATGAGGAGCACGAATCCCATGGACAGCATAGCTCCTAAAAATGCTGCCAGGATCAACAGTCCGGAGCTGACCCGAATCGTATTCCCCAGCAAAAATACCATCACCAGTGCCACTACCATCTTCGCCCCGGAAGAAATTCCTAAGACGAAGGGTCCGGCTATGGGATTGTGGAAAAAGGTCTGAAGCAGATACCCGGCTAACGCCAGCGCTCCGCCCAGAATCCCCGCCGCCAGTGTCCGGGGAAAACGGATCTCCCACAAGATTCTGGCATTCATGCCTTCTTTGGTTCTTCCCGTAGTCAGTATTTCTGTCAATGGGATCTTCACTGTTCCGATCCCTATATTACAAAGCAGCAGCACGAGAATGCCTGCCGTCAATAGAACAAACGCTATGAGATATCTGATTTTCCTGCACTGCTGCATGTTTTTCTCCTTTTTTCCTATTCGTATACCAATCGTATTCTAATCTCATTCTAAGACTCTTATACTTACGCTGTGTTTCTAAGTCCTTCATCTTACTGTAAGAGAAACAGATAACGCAGCTTAGCGGTATCATCGTCCGTCAACACCGTATGCATATCCTGCAATAAATACCCGATCGCCATGGACTGCTGGTACATATCGTTGGTGGTGCAATAGACCCGCCCCTCCTGTAGTGCCTTAAAGTCTTTTAGAATATTGCATTTGCCGATCAGCTCATCCACCGTGGTCACTCCACCGTCGATCGAGCTGTTGTAGATCAGTATGTCTGCGTCCTTCGCCCCGGCATAGAAATCTTCGACCTGCATGTTCCGCGTGGAGCGTCCGCTTCCGCTGTCCTCAAGATCCTCAAAAATATATCTTCCCCCTGCCAGTTCGATCAACTTCGGAATATAATCCGTGCTCTGCCGTACCTGGATCAGTCCGTTGGAAGTGACATAGAAAAATGCTATGGTCTTCCCTGTTTTTTCCCCGCTTTCTACCTCTTCCAAAATCTCTGTCTGCTCCGCAAAGGCTTCTTCTGCCTCCACTTCTTTGCCGGTCAGGGCTCCGAAAAATCTGACCCATTCCACTTTTCCCAAAGGATGTTTTTCATAGCTGGAATATTCGATCATCACCGGAATGTCAAAGCTTTGAAGCATTTCCACCACCTCCGGCGAATGCGTGATCATCCGGTTCTCGATCGCCAGATCACAGCCTTCAGACACCAGTAATTCATAATCCGGTTTACTGTATTTTCCGGCATAGATCATGTCCCCTGCCTCCATGGCATCCTTTGCTGTCTGAATGTACCAGTTCTCCTGCTTCTGCCCGGAGAACCGGATCTGATCCACAGCATCCAGCGAGGCGAACATGTCCATCACGCCGGATGCCACCAGATATATATTTTGAAGCGGTTCCTGCAAGATGCTGACGTCCTCATCCAGTCCCTTTGGCACCGGCTGTCCCTCCGGCACTAACAGATACCGTTTACTATCGGGAAGCGTTGTCAGCATCTTATAACCATCTTCGTAATAGTCCACCGCAAAATTTTCCGCATATTGCAACTCCATGCTGCCTGTTTTTACTAATTCTGTCTGTTCTTCCTGCGTGGCCTCTGCTGCCTGGGTAACCTCCGATGGTGCTTCCGACGATGTCTCCGTAGAAGCAGAAGAAGGACTGCCGCAGCCGCTAAGCCCCAGCAGTCCCATAAGAAGCAGAACATAGATCCATTTTCTTCTATTTCTTCCTGACCTCAAAGTTTTCATGCCTTTCATTGCCTGCAATGTTTGTGCCTGCGGATTGCTCCGTGCTACGCACTCCCACGTCTCCGCTCCGCTTCGGTCCGTGCTAAACATGTGCC
>OKRU01001403.1_pt1 | contig 23816 bp, 20 predicted proteins | sample 1601131 | NCBI WGS metagenome assembly OKRU01 (sample SAMEA3541558, study PRJEB24748) | human gut metagenome | biome: human gut; feature: human-associated habitat; material: faeces | place: China | collected 2012
AATTCCCAAGAAGGCACTTTTACGTGCCCTTCGGGGAATTCGTTCATTTGCACATGCAATACTATTCTTTTGCAAACACTATTTTAAAATGTGCGGCATTTCAGTTCTTTACACCTGCCAGGAAATCAACGATAAATTTTTATTCCGCATCCAGAAATCCTTCGATCACACTCCAGATTTCTTCTCTTCCCTGCTTTGTTTCTGCGGAAAACGGAATCACCCGTGTCCCTTTTTCTACCTGCAATCCCTGTTTGATGGCTTTGACCTGTTTCTGCACCTGGCTTCTCTTGATCTTATCTAACTTGGTAGCGATAATGATCGGTGAGAATCCATTATGCAGAACCCAGTCATACATCTGCTTATCGTTTGCGGACGGATCATGGCGGATATCGATCAGCAGAAAGACTGCTTTTAACTGTGAGGATTTATGCAGATAATCTTCGATCATCTTGCCCCATTTCTGCTTTTCGTTCTGCGAAACTTTGGCATAACCATAGCCCGGAAGGTCCACGAGATAAACCTTCTCATCCGCAGACACCATGCCCTGTGCTTCTTTTTTTGTCTCTCTGCGTCCGGTCACGGCATAGAAATTGATGGTCTGCGTCTTTCCCGGTGCCGAGCTGGTACGTGCAAGAGACTTTCGGTTCATCAGTCCATTGATCAGAGAAGATTTCCCTACATTTGACTTTCCTGCAAATGCCACTTCTATTTGCACGTTTTCCGGCAATTTGCTGGTAATGCCACAGACAGTTTCCAGTTCTGCATTCTTTACGATCATCTCGTTTCCTCCTGTTTTCCTTTTGTTCTATTTCTGACTGCAAAGTGCCAGTTCCAGCACTTCATCCATATTTTCCATAAAACGGATATCCAGTCCTTTTTTGATTTCGCCGGATATCTCCTGCACATCCACACGGTTTTTCTCCGGCACAAGCACCCTGTGCATACCTGCATTTTTCGCTGCCAGCAGCTTTTCTTTGAGTCCGCCGATTGGCAGCACTCTGCCCCGCAATGTGATCTCACCTGTCATGGCAACATCTGCACGGACCGGGATCTCCGTGATCGCCGACAGGATCGCTGTTGCCATCGTAATACCTGCGGAAGGTCCGTCTTTTGGAACCGCCCCCTCCGGAATGTGGATATGTATATCGTGTTCCCGGAAGAACCCCCGGTCGATGTTCCACTTATCCCCGACAGATCGGATGTAGCTGATTGCTGTCTGTGCGGACTCTTTCATCACATCCCCGATCTGACCAGTTAGCTTGAAATCACCTTTGCCCGGCATGCAGTTTACTTCCACCTGCAAGGTTACACCGCCGACACTGGTCCATGCCAGACCGCGTACGATGCCAACCTCATCTTTTTCATTGGCTTTTTCTACGTGGTAACGTTCTTTTCCGAGATAACGGCTCAGGTTGCTCTCTGTGATGCGGACTGCCGTTTTTTTCTCTTCGAGGATCTCTTTTGCCGCTTTCCTACAGATCTCACCGATGCGACGCTCCAGTCCCCGCACTCCGGCCTCTCTTGTATAAGATGTGATCATCTTTTTCAGAGCACCGTCCGAAACGGTAAAGGTATAATTTTCCAATCCATGTTTTCGGATCTGCTTTTTCAGAAGATGTTCCTTTGCGATATGCAGTTTCTCATTCTCCGTATAGCTGGAGATCTCGATCAGTTCCATACGGTCAAGAAGCGGACGCGGGATCCCCTGCACATCGTTTGCCGTTGCGATAAACAAAACTTCTGAAAGATCCACCGGGATCTCAATATAATGATCACGGAATCTGACATTCTGCTCCGGATCAAGGACTTCCAGCAGAGCAGATGAAGTATCGCCTTTGTAATCGCTGCTCACCTTGTCTACTTCATCCAGCAGCATCAGTGGATTTTTGACGCCTGCCATTTTCAGTCCATTCGCAATACGCCCGGGCATCGCTCCGACGTATGTTCTTCTGTGGCCGCGGATCTCAGCTTCATCCCGCACACCGCCAAGACAGATGCGGACATATTGTTTGTTCAGTGCTTCCGCAATGGATTTTGCAATGGAAGTCTTACCGGTTCCCGGCGGGCCAACCAGACAGAGGATCGGACTGTCCCCTTTCCTGGTCAGCGTCCGGACTGCCAGAAATTCTAATACACGCTCTTTTACTTTCTCAAGTCCGTAGTGATCCTGATCCAGCTGCTTTCTCGCTGCGGAAATATCTTCGTTATCCTCAGACATTTTATCCCACGGCATTTCCAGCAGTGTCTCGATATAGCCACGGATCACTCCTGCTTCAGAAGTATTGCCTGCCGAATTAGAAAAGCGTTTGATCTCTTTTCGTATCTTCTCTTTGACTTCTTCGCCTGCCGTCAGCTTTTCCGTTTCTTCCAGAAAATGCTGTGCATCATCCAGCGTTGTGTCATCGCCCAGTTCTTCTCTTATTAATTTCAGCTGTTCTCTTAAAATATATTCTTTCTGATTTTTGTCGATACGTGCCTTTACCTTTTCCTGAAGCTGCACTTTGATCCGCATGATATTCTCTTCGTTTGCAAGAATCACACAGAGCTCTTCATAGCGGTCATACAGAAAAACAGCTTCCAGAATCCTCTGTTTTTCTTCATAGTACAGTGGAATATGGATCGCGATCTGATCTGTCAGATGCTCCAGATCTTCGATCTCCATGATCTGACGCACCAGCTCCTGGCTGATCTTGCCGTTTGCCTGTGCATACTTCTGAAACAGTTCTTTCAGATTGCGGATCATCGCCTGCTGTCCGACTTCATCGCCTTTTCCCGGATAATCCTGATCTTTGACATCCGGGAACGTTGCAACTTTGGCGTCCAGATATCCGGCAGATACTTCCATTTCCAGCAATTCCGCACGCTCCAGGCCTTCTACCAGTACGCGTATAATATTTTTCGGTAATTTCACAAGCTGTTTGATCTCCACAACGGTACCGATGTGATACAGATCATCGATCCCCGGATCTGAAGCTTCCGGATCTCTCTGTGTCACCACAAACAGTTTCTGGTCCGCTGTCATCGCCTGTTCGATCGCCTTTATCGATTTATCCCGGCTTACATCAAAATGCACGATCATCGATGGCAGGATCGTCATCCCTCGCAGTGCAACTGCCGGCATACGTGTTATTTCTTCACTCATTATGCTGTTTCTTCAACTCCATTTTTAAAGCGTCTGCCGCGTAGTTTTGCGGCTGTTTTTTCTTTATGTGTGAGGATTGGTTCTCCTGTGCCTTCGATCACTTCTTTTGTCACACCGCAGGAAGCGATCGTATCATCGGACGGTATGCGGTACATCAGATCCATCATAGCCTGTTCCATGATCGCACGCAGACCTCTGGCACCTGTCTTTCTCTCCAGTGTCTTGTCTGCAATGGCCTCGATTGCACCATCATCAAACTCCAGATCCACGCCATCCAGCTCAAACAGTTTTTTGTACTGTTTTACGATGGAATTCTTCGGCTCCTGCAAAATACGGATCAGGGTGTCACGATCCAGCGGATTCAGAGAAACGATGACCGGCACACGACCCATCAACTCCGGAATCATACCGAATTTAATGAAATCCTGCGGAAGTACTTGTTTGAGTACAGCTCCGACATCCTCCGTCTTTTTCTCCTGAAGTGCCGAATTAAAGCCGATCGCCTTAGTGTCGGTACGGTTCTCGATGATCTTTTCCAGTCCTTCAAATGCTCCGCCGCAGATAAAGAGGATGTTTGTGGTATCGATCTGAAGCAGTTCCTGATGCGGATGCTTTCTTCCTCCCTGAGGCGGAACAGAAGCAACCGTACCCTCCAGGATTTTCAGCAGTGCCTGTTGCACACCTTCACCGGACACATCTCGGGTGATCGATGCATTCTCCGATTTTCTTGTGATCTTGTCGATCTCATCAATATAAATGATACCATGCTCTGCTTTCTTGATATCATAATCTGCTGCCTGAATAATCTTCAGCAGAATATTCTCCACGTCCTCGCCGACATATCCCGCTTCCGTCAGTGCTGTCGCATCTGCGATCGCAAACGGTACATTCAAAAGCTTCGCCAGTGTCTGTGCGAGCAGTGTTTTACCGGAACCGGTCGGACCAAGCATCAGGATATTACTTTTCTGCAGTTCTACATCCAGATCTTTTCCTGCAAGGATTCTCTTGTAATGATTGTAAACAGCAACAGAAAGTGCTTTTTTGGCCTCATCCTGTCCGATCACATAATCATCCAGGAATGCCTTAATCTCCTCCGGTTTCAGAAGATTGATCTCCTCATCCACCGTCATGTTAAATTCATCTTCTAATTCTTCTTCCAAGATTTCGTCACAGATTTCGATACATTCATCACAAATATAAACCCCATCCGGTCCTGCGATCAGCTTGCGCACCTGATCTTCTGATTTATTGCAAAAGGAACATCTTACTTTCTGTTCTCCTATTTTTCCTGCCATTTCAAACCTCCAAATAACAATATCAACATCATTCTATTTCAATCGAAAAAGGGGCGTTGCATAATGGCAACACCCCTTCCTTTGTATCTAGTGATTGCTGATCACATCGTCGATCAGGCCATATGCCTTTGCCTCTTCGGCACTCATGTAATGATCTCTTTCTGTGTCTACCTCAATCACGCTGAGCGGCTGACCAGTATTTGCTGCCAGATGCTCATTCAGCTTTCTTCTGGTATCAATGATCTTATCTGCTACGATCTTGATATCAGACGCCTGTCCCTGTGCTCCGCCAGATGGCTGATGGATCATAATTTCTGCGTTTGGAAGTGCAAAACGTTTGCCTTTTGCACCGCCTGCCAGTAAGAATGCACCCATACTTGCTGCCATGCCCATGCAGATTGTGGAAACATCACATTTCACATAATGCATGGTATCATAAATTGCCCATCCTGCACTCACGGAACCGCCCGGGCTGTTAATATACAGATGAATATCCTTTCCCGGATCTTCAGATTCCAGGAATAAAAGCTGTGCAACGATCAGATTGGCACTTACATCATTTACTTCTTCTCCAAGAAAGATGATACGGTCTTTCAGAAGTCTTGAATAAATGTCGTAAGTTCTCTCACCGCGGCTGGTCTGTTCCAGGACATAAGGTACTAAACTCATGTCAACACTCCTTCCACTTGCCATCATTGTCTGTCAATCGGCTTATGCTTCTTCGCTTTTCTCTTCTTCTTTTGCTTCTACTTCTTTTGCTGCATCTCTTACCAGATCTACTGCTGCCTGGATTGCCAGGTCATCTTTCATCTGATCAATCGCTGCATCGTCCATCAGAGATTTCACTTTGTCCAGCTCCATCTTGTAAGCGTCTGCCATCTTCTGCAGTTCTTCTTCTACTTTTTCATCTGAAATTTCGATGTTCTCTGCTTTTGCTACTGCTTCAAGAACCAGGCTGTTCTGGATTCTCTTCAGTGCATCCGGTCTCATCTGCTCGAACAGTTTTTCTGCTGTCATGCCTGTAAACTGGAAGTACTGGTCAACGGTCAGTCCCTGTGACTGGATTCTTCTTGCGAAATCGTCTGCCATGTTGCGAACCTGTGTATCTACCATTGCATCCGGAATTTCCATGGTTGCATTTTCAACAACTTTAGCAACAACAGCTGCCTCTTTTGCAGCTTTTGCTTCTTTTTCTTTCTGCTCCATCAGATTTTTCCTGATGTCTTCTTTGTACTCAGCCAGTGTATCAAATTCAGAAATATCCTGTGCGAAATCATCATCTGCTTCCGGAACTTCTTTTACGTGGATTTCATTTACTTTGCATTTGAAAACTGCATCTTTTCCTGCCAGATCTTTTGCATGGTAATCTTCCGGGAAAGTAACCTTAACGTCTACCTCTTCACCGATCTTGACACCTAGCAGCTGATCTTCAAATCCCGGGATAAAGCTTCCGGAACCAACAGTCAGGTCATAGTTTTCTGCTTTGCCGCCGTCGAACGGAACGCCGTCAACAGAACCGTCAAAATCTAATTTGATCATATCGCCCTTTTCAACTGCTCTATCATCGATATCGATGGTTCTTGCATTCTGCTCTCTCTGTTTGTCAACTTCTGCGTCGATCTCAGCATCCGTTACTTCAACCGGTGCTTTTTCAACTTCTACTCCTTTATACTCACCCAGAGTTACTTCAGGTTTCAGAGCTACTTCAGCAGTAAAAATAAATGGTTTGCCGGACTCGATCTGAACCACATCAATCTTCGGCTGAGATACGATCTGCTCCTCACACTCGCTCAGTGCTTTGCTGTATGCATCCGGGATCAGCTCGTTTGCTGCATCTTCATAGAAAACACCTGTACCATACATTTTCTCGATCATTCTTCGCGGTGCTTTGCCCTTGCGGAATCCTGGAAGAGAGATACTTTTCTTTGCTTTCTGATATGCTTTCTCAACAGCAGCCTCAAACTCTTCTGCGGAAGCCTCGATTGTCAGCTTCGCCATGTTCTTCTCTAACTTTTCCACCTGTAAACTCATGATTTCCTATGTCCTCCTTAATTCTATAAGTCAAGCGGATATGTGCAATCCGTTATCATCTTGCCCATAACCCTACGCCGCATCAGCGGTCTGTAGATTTCTTTACATACTTGCAGTCATTCTAGAAGTATAACACAGCACCTTTCAAAATGCCACTGTTTTTTTCAACAAAACCATAACTTTTTTCTAAAAATTTCATAAATCCGGCACTTATACGCCCAGATCCGTCTCAAAACCGGGCAGTTCCGTGCTGTCACAAACCCCGTCCGCAAGGGCATTCTGCCGCAGCACTTCATAAAGCCCGGCCTTTGCAAACTCCCGGTACGGCATGGTGTAAAACACCGAAACCAGACCCAGTGAAAAAATCCCCGCGATCTCCCAGAAAAGAAAGGACAGATCCATTTTCAGCATCGCCATCTTCTGCCCTTCTGACATTTTTGTGCTGAGCTGTGCCGCCCTTTTATACTGCATGGTCGGATTTTCCGCAAGAATATACGGAATCAGGCTGTACTCATAATGCTTTATAATGCCCGGTACGACAAGCAACAAACCATGCCCTATGATACTGACTGTACGGTAAAACATCGCCGCTGTCACATGCATCGTATAGTGATTCCGAAACACATACAGAATCATGCCGATGTTGGCTGTCCTTTTCCGGTTGCACATAAAAAAACGTTTGGAACTGACCTTCACCGGATTACCGATACAGAAGATGACCAGCAGACCAAGCACCACGATCACGATCGATGCTGTGACCGCAAAGACAAAGACCAGTAGATTCAGCTGTTTCTGTACAATGCTGATCTTATATTCTGCGATCGGATTGCGGTCTTTCAGATCATCTTTCAGTTCTCGCATCCGCTGCTCTGACATCTCAAGCCCGGATGCATTTTCTGCCTGGATCCTGCCGATACCGATGCCCGCACTGCCAATCCATCCGGTCAGCATCGTCGTCAGAAGACAGACTGCAACCGCCGACCAGTAACAGTTTTTCAGAAGTTTCCGTGCTTTTTTCTTAAGATCACGTATCGTCCATATCATACGTTATAAAGGATCGAACGGCCAACCTGCTTCACCGTCTCTTCATCCTTCAGTCTTTTCGTCAGTTCCAGTGCAAATGCGATCGCCGTTCCCATGCCGCGGCTCGTGGTAATGTGCCCGTCGGTTACGACCGGAACTGCAAGCACTTCGGCTCCGGTCAGACGGCTTTCAAATCCCGGATAGCAGACGGCTTTTTTCCCTTTCAGAAATCCGAGGTCACCAAGCACGCTCGGTGCCGCACAGATCGCCGCAATCCCGCGTTTTTCCTGGTCTGCCTTTTTCAGTGCCTCCGTCAGCTTTTCACATGCCGCAAGATTCGTCGTGCCCGGCATACCGCCCGGCAGCACCAGCATATCCAGTTTATCCGGATCGCACTGTACGATATCTTCGTCCGTATCTAAAGCGATCCCATGTGCTCCCGTCACTTTCTTTTTCCCATTGATGCTGATCATGGAAATATCGATCCCGGCTCTTCTTAAGATGTCAACCACCGTCAGCCCTTCGATCTCTTCAAATCCATCTGCAAGAAAAATCCCAACTCTACTCATTTTATCCTCCGTTCCGGTATCTGCATACCCTGTTATTTCCTGTTGATCTATCTGACATTCTACCAAAAACAGACGCTTCTTTCCAGTCCCAATCTACTTGTACTTGCACTTTTTTGTTTTCTGCGATATTCTTTTTTCAGGAGGTACTGATTTATGGAAATTGAACGAAAATATCTGATCGATGAAAAAAATCTTCCTGCGGATCTTGAATCCTGCCGCAGTGTTCTGATCGAGCAGGGCTATCTCTGCCGCAAACCGGTCGTCCGCATCCGCCGTCAGGACGACGACTATATCCTCACCTACAAATCCGGCGGCCTGATGGCACGGGAAGAATACAACCTGCCGCTCGGTGCAGAAGGTTATGCCCATCTGAAAGAAAAAATCGACGGCAAACTGATCTCCAAGAGACGTTATCTGATCCCTATGGAGAATGGTCTTACCATCGAACTGGATGTATTTTATGAACCCTGCAAAGGCCTGCTTCTTGCCGAAGTCGAATTCCCGGACGAAGCAAGTGCCAATTCTTTCTCTCCGCCCGCCTGGTTCGGGGAAGATGTCACATTTGACGGGCGTTATCACAACAGCTATTTAAGCCGCTGAATCTGTTTACTTTCCTGCTTTTTGCAGAATATCTTTTGCCGTGTATTTCGGCGGTGCGACGCGAATATACCTTTTTGCCAGATACCGCCGTTCTCTGCGGCATCCTCGCCTTAAGAACATCGTGTACCATCTTACAATTATCCGTTTCCACGGATTTTTACTGTTTTTGTTTTTCATTACATAACGCAAATATTTCCATTTCATTCTGTCAATTCCCACTTCTCTTCCTCAAACTCTGTTATTTTCCCCAAACCCAAGGCTTTTATGTTATACTCAACTGTGAAGATGTCAGGGGCAAACGTCCAAAACCACGATATGTCTGCACAGGAGCCGTTTTATGGCTTAATGGCATTTTTCACTACATCACCAACAACAAATATACTATATGGGAGGTTCTTCATGAACACAAACGATCTTGCAAACCGTCTGAAATTTCTCCGTGCAAAAGCAAACTACACACAGTCCTATGTCTGCTCGAAAATCCATCTCAGTCGTTCTTCCTACAGCAACTACGAAAACGGCCTGCGTGTGCCACCTCTGGATATACTGAAGCTTCTGGCAGAATTTTATGATACCTCACTTGACTATCTGGTCGGCATGACCGACTGTCCGGAGAAATACCCCTTTGCCAGTGCTGAAATGTATCTCCTCTTTGCAACCTGCCAGGATATGGCCTCCCCGGCACTGAACGAAGTCTTATCTTATGCCTGTTACAGAAAACAGATGGAAAAACACTGAGCCATTTCTTTTATAATCTTTTGTTATTATAATATCTTTTCTCTTGTTTTGCAATATGTGGCTTTGCAAAATGAACCTGCTGAGCCTTTTTATTCTCATTTTCCCCATATAAAGTTTTGGCGGAGGTATCAACTCATGTCAAACACAAATTATCCCAGACAACTGCAGCAGCTTGGGCTGAATATCGCCCGTTACCGCAAACTGCGCGGACTCACACAGGAGGAACTTGCCGCCCTGATATCGATGAGCCGGACACATCTGAGCAATCTGGAAGCTCCGGGAAAGATCACTTCGATCTCCCTTGAAAAGCTGTTTACGATTGCAGACGTTCTGAACGTTTCTCCCGCTTCTCTTCTGTCTTTCGACTGATTTTCGAAGTTTTGGCATTTTTACCTGTTCTCCCCATATATTTTACAGGTTGTACTTGTTTTTATTATAACAGCTGCCTCTGAGCGATACAAGTATAAATTGTATGATATTGGAGAAGGAGAGGTTACAAATGAAAAATCGCATTCGTGAATTACGTGCCGAAAAGAATATCACACAACTTCGCCTCAGTCTGGAGCTGGAAGTATCTCAGGAAACCGTCAGTGCGTACGAAAACGGAAAGCATCTGCCAAGTCTGAAATCTCTGATCAAAATGGCAGATATTTTCCATGTCAGCACCGATTATCTGATCGGACGCTCTGATGTAAGAAAACCATCCGCAACAAGTCCTCTTCCCAACGAAGACATTGCACTGCTTGATTGTTTTCACGATCTGGATACGGTTGACAAAGCAAGGCTTGTCGCCTATGCTCAGGGATTGTCCGACAAATCTCTGAAAGATTAGGGCAAAAAAGAACACGTTCGCTTCGCCGGAAGATCCGGTAAAGTGGGCGTGTTCTTTTCTTATGCATCTAAAAATAATGTCTCATAAAGTTTTAATCCATGGAGATGCTGGAAAAATCCGGTGTTCCCATCAGGTCAAACGGGGTGCTCTGGTATACATAATAATTCAGCCAGTTTGTATACAGATTGTTTGCATGTGCTCTCCACAGAAGCAGCGGTTTGTTTTTGCAGTCGTTATTTTCATAATAATTTTTCGGCATCTGGATATCCATTCCTTTTCCAAGATCCCTCTTATATTCTCCATCCAGAGTCACACGGTCGTATTCCGGATGTCCCATGATAAAGATCTTTCTTCCGCCGTCTGCCATACCGAGGAAAAATCCTGCCTCATCGGACTCTGCAAGAATCGTAATCTCCTTTGTCGCACGGATGTCATCGATGGAAACTTCAGTATGTCTGGAATGTGGTGCAAGAAAGACATCATCAAAGCCACGCACCAGCGGGATCTTGCGGTTCAGCACGCGATGCCAGAACAGACCGAACATTTTCTGCGGAAGCTGTCTTTTCTTCAGACCGTAAAAATGATAGAGAGATGCCTGTGCCGCCCAGCACAAAAAGATGGTGGAGGTTACATGCGTCTCACTCCAGTCCATGATCTCCGTGATCTCTTTCCAGTAATCCACCTCTTCAAACTCCATATTCTCGACCGGTGCACCGGTAACAATCATGCCATCGTATTTATTTTCTTTCACATCCTGAAAATGCAGATAGAATTTATTCAGATGGCTGGTAGAGGTATTCTTGGATTCGTGACTGTTCATCGTTAAAAAGGTCACATCGATCTGGAGTGGCGTATTGGAAAGGGATCGCAAAAGCTGCAGCTCGGTCTCTTCTTTGAGCGGCATCAGATTCACGATCAGGATCTGGATCGGACGGATATCCTGATGCATCGCCCGATTCTCATCCATCACAAATATATTTTCTCTTTCCAGTATTTCTTTTGCGGGCAGATCGCCCTGAACCTTGATCGGCATGATAATTGTCCTCCTTCAGTGTTTCGTTTTCTGTGGCACCGTCGTCTTATTTCTACATAAGCGGTGCAAATACACGCAGGATACTTCCTGCGATCTTGTCAAAGCTCTTTTGCTTTTTGTAATCTTCCTGTGTGATCTTCTGACATTTTTTCAGTGTTTCCTGGAAATCGTTCTCAACCGCCGGGATTTCACTGTTCTCATATAAAAAAGCTGCACATTCAAAATGAAGATACAGGCTGCGGTAGTCCATGTTGATGGTTCCGACCACGGCCTTGCGGTCATCGCTTGTAAATACTTTTGCATGCACAAAGCCCGGTGTATATTCATAAATCTGCACGCCGGCATCGAGCAGTTCATTGTAGTACGTTTTCGCCAGGACGAAAGCATACCATTTATCCGGCACGTGCGGCATAATAATGATCACTTCCACCCCGCGTTTTGCCGCAAATTTCAAAGCTGTCATCATCTCATTATCCAGTATCAGGTAAGGTGTCATGATATGTACATACCGTTTTGAGGTATTCAGAATATCCATGTACACCATTTTTCCTACGTGTTCTCCGTCAATCGGACTGTCGCCGTAAGGAATCACAAAACCTTCGCCGGAATGTTTTTCTCTTTCGTATATGACATCCAGATACGGATCAAACTCTTCTACTTTTTCGCTTTTGGCCACGTTCCACATCTCCAGGAACATCAGCGTAAAGCTTCGCACTGCGTCTCCTTCCAGCATGATCGCCGTATCTTTCCAGTGCCCAAAACGGATCTTGCGGTTCACATATTCATCCGCCAGGTTGATGCCGCCGGTAAATGCCACTTTGCCGTCGATCACCACGATTTTTCGGTGATCGCGGTTGTTCTGATGTGTGGACAGAGCCGGCCGGATCGGTGAAAACACACGGCAGGCAATCCCTTCCTGTTCGAGTTTTTTCGGGTAATTCGGCGGCAAAAGCGATACCGTACAGGTACCATCATACATGAAACGCACTTCAACGCCCTCGGCTGCCTTTCGTTTGAGCACTTCCAGCACCCGATCCCACACGTAGCCTTTCGCCACAATAAAATACTCCATGAAAATAAATTTCTCTGCTTTTTCCAGCTGACGGATCAGTTCTTCAATCTTATCTTCCCCACAGCTGAAGTATTTGACGCCGGTGTTTTCATATGCCGGAAATCCGCCGTATTCACAGACATAATGTGCCAGCGATGCGACCTCAGAATCTTCTTCTTTGAGCTGCTCCTGCACAGCTTCATCCTGTGTCCAGTGTTTCTTCGTCGTTTCGTGCATGTGCTCCAGCCTTGCATTGAGCCACCGCACTCCGACCTGAAACTCCACAAAAATATAGAGCAACACACCAAACACCGGTGCCACCAGCATGATCGTCATCCATACCATCTTAAAAGCCGGATTGCTCCGGTTATTTGTTAAGTAAATAACAAGAATAACTGCTCCCACCTTCACGACAGAATCGATGAAATACATCTTGCCCTGCAGATACGTGTATCCTGCGATCAGAAAACCGACCTGCAGCAAGATCAGCAGTATGATAATACCGGTCCTGCCGAAAATCACACTGGCAATACCGCTTTTTCCTTTTTCTACCCTCGTCTTCGTCTGAATCGTCTGTACCGACTGCTTTTTTTCTTTCTCTGCCATGCTATTCTCACCTCTGTTCCAGCATACCAAGGAAATCTTCTTCTGAAATGACAGGTATCTCTAATTCTTTTGCTTTCTTGTTTTTTGAAGTAGATGACTGTGTGTCATTGTTGATCAGATAATCCGTTTTTGAAGTGACAGAACCTGTGACTTTTCCGCCTTTTTCTTCAATTTTTGCTTTCAGCTCATTGCGGTTTGCAAAATGAACCAGCGAGCCTGTGATCACAAAATTCTTGCCTGCAAAGATCTGTTCTGTTTCATTTGGCACATATTCTTCCAGATGGATCTCCTCAAGCAGATCATCCAGCTGCTCTGCCTTTTTCGCATCCCGGAAATAATCGGCAACCGCAGCTCCGATCACCTCTCCAATGCCATCTATCCCCGCCATCGTCTCGGCATCTGCAGTGCGGATCTTTTCCAGATCATAATCAAACGCCTTACAGATCATCTTCGCATTTGCAACGCCGATGTTCGGGATTCCAAGGCTGTAGATCAGCCGCGGCAGTGTCGTATTTCTTGCCTGCCCGATTCCCGCCATCAGTTTTTCGTAGGATTTTTCGCCAAATCCTTCCATCTCAACGATCGCATCTTTATATCGGGAAAGCCGGAAAATATCTGCAAATTCATGGATAAATCCGCTTCCGATAAATTTTTCCAGAGTCGCTTCCGACATTCCTTCCATATTCATCGCATCTCTGCTGACAAACAGTGCAAAAGATTTGATCTTTTTTGCCTGACACTCCGGATTGGTGCAGTATAAGGTCTCCACATCTGCCGTCCTCTGGATCCTGGTTACGCCGCCGCACACCGGACAGGTCTGCGGAATCTCTATGTTTCCGCTTCTGGTCAGGTTTTCGGCGATCTGCGGAATGATCATATTGGCCTTATAAACCTGAATGGTATCACCGATGCCAAGCTGCAGTGTCTTCATAATGCTGAGATTATGTACACTGGCACGGCTCACCGTTGTTCCTTCCAGCTCCACCGGTTCAAAAATCGCAACCGGATTGATCAGCCCGGTTCTTGACGGACTCCATTCGATCGAGAGCAGATGCGTTTCCTTTATCTCATCTGCCCATTTAAATGCAAAGGCATCTCTTGGAAACTTTGCCGTCCGTCCAAGGGAAATGCCATATGCGATGTCATCATAGATGGCTACCAGTCCATCCGACGGAATCGGATTGTTCTCGATTTCTTCTGCAAACCAGGCAACGGTTTCTTCCACAGTCTCCCTTGTCACCATTTTGTGCTCTACCACATCGAATCCCTGCTCCGAAAGCCATGTAAACTGCTTTTCTCTGGAATTTTCAAAATCCACGCCGTCCGCACGCACCAGGGAGAATGCAAAAAACTGTACATGGCGTCTGGCAGTGATCTCATTGTTCAGCTGACGCACAGACCCACTGCACAGATTTCGCGGATTTTTGTATTTTGCATCCACATCTGCAATCTCTTCATTGATCTTCTCAAAATCTTTATAAGAAATAACCGCCTCTCCGCGAAGGACCAGCTCGCCCTTATATGGTATCGTAAGCGGAACATTTTCAAAAACTCTGGCATTGTTTGTGATAACTTCCCCGATCTCACCGTTTCCGCGTGTGACTGCCTTAAAAAGCGTACCTTCACGGTATGTCAGTACGACGGTCAGTCCATCCATTTTCCAGGAGAGCAGCACTTTATGGGCACCGACAAAATCTTTCAGCACTTCGACTTCTTTTGTCTTGTCAAGAGAAAGCATCGGCTGCTCGTGTCGCTCTTTCGGAAGCTCTTCGAGCACTTCATAACCGACCTGTCTGGTCGGACTTCCTGCCAGGACGATCCCGGTCTCTTCTTCCAGTTTCTGGAGCTCGTCATACAGCCGGTCATACTCAAAATTGCTCATGATCTCACGGCTTTCCTGATAATAGGCTTTCCCTGCTTTTGTCAGAAGCTCTGTCAGCTCCTTCATTCTCTCGCGTTTTTTGTCCATGTTCCCCTCCTGCTCTTTCCCGTTTTTTTATTTCCTGCCCGTAACTGCCGGTAAAGTTCCTGCATTTCTGCTTCCGTCACATCCCGGTACTGTCCTTTTGGCAGATTACCAAGCTCAATGTTCATAACCCTCACCCGCACCAGTTTCTTCACATGACAGCCACAATACTCGCACATACGGCGGATCTGTCGGTTCAGTCCCTGCGTCAGAATGATACGGAAGCGGTATTTTCCGATCTTTTCCACCTTGCACGGTCTGGTTCTGGCATCCAGAACCGGGATCCCACCCCGGCTCATCTGCTCGACAAATTCTTCTGTGACCGGTTTATCCACCGTCACCAGATATTCTTTTTCGTGATAATTACCGGCACGCATGATCTGATTGATGATATCTCCGTTGTTTGTCACCAAAAGCAGTCCTTCGGAATCTTTATCCAGCCTTCCAACCGAAAAAACGCGTGTCGGATACTGAAGCACATCCTCCACGGTCACATCGTTCCAGCGTCTGTCCGTCGTGCAGACTACGCCCTCTGGTTTGTGAAACGCCAGCAGAACCATTTTCTGCCCTCTGCTGCATCGTTTTCCGTTGACGGTGATCTCCATCTCGTCCGTTACCTTCCTGCCATTTTCTGCACGCACGCCGTCCACAAATACTTTTCCTTCTTCGATCAGGCGGTCTGCTTCACGCCTTGAGCAGACGCCCGCCTCACTTAAATATTTGTTCAGCCGCACTTCCTGGTGTATATCTTTTTCTTCGAACTCTTTTCTCATGCGATTTTCTTTTTTTGCCGGCATGTTCTTCTCTCCCGCTCTTTTAAAAGTATAGTACAGTATAACACGTTGTACAACTGCCGTCAAACACTCTCTTTTATCCGTTTTTTGCACTCTTTTTTTCTTTTTTCCGACAATAGTTCTGCAAAATCCGAATATTCTTTTCTTCAAGATTTAAAAATTCCCGGGCAATCGTTTCAGACTCTTTTCCGCAAATTTCCAGCTTCTGCGTTGCTTTCTGCATATCACTTCTGCGAAGCCGTTCTTCTTTTGCCAGCATATTCGCCATATATCCGGTATTTACATTTAATGCCGTCTTCGCCTGCAGCATTCCCCACCGCTTCGCCCGCTCCATCACACCAAGCAGCGGCGGAACATTTCCCGTCTCAAACAGACAGTTTGCCGCCTTTTCTTTGATCCCGGAATAGCCTGCCGCCTGTATGTTCAGATCCAGTGCCAGCTCATCGTCATAGACCTTTCCCAACACAGTATAAATATCCTGAAGCGACCTGCTCGTATTTTTCACAATGCTTTCCAATAACTCCTGTTCCGCATAAGAAATCATATCCTGCCTCCTTGCATCATCTCTCTGCCTTTTTGCTGATTTAGGATATGCATTTTCTTTTTTTCTATACTTCAGCTTTTCATACTGCACTCATTGAATCTGAGCATGCTGTATTCTCTCATAGTAAAGCGGACATTCACAATCCGCTTCTCTGCGTTCAAAAAAACATCCTCCCCGCAGGAAGGATGTTTCTTTACTTCACATCTTTCAGATATTTGTTTAATACATAGCCGGTCGTTTCGCCATATTTGATTTCTGCCCATCCATTATCCAGAACTCTGACTCTGGTCACTTTGTCACCTTTGTCAAGCATACCGATAATCTCTGCATCTTCGGAAGAATCTGCACGGACATTCAGCACATCTTTTGCTTTCATGACTTTATTGGCTTTCACACCGCTATCTTCTGCATCCGGAATCGTAATCTCTGTCTCCGGCTGATCCATCTCCTGGACAATCTTCTGAAGCTCATCGTTGCCGGAAACGATCTCCTGATACTTGTCATTTACATCTTTGATAAGAGCCTGTACATCGGAATTCTGGATTACTTTCTCGATATAATCGTTGGTGTCCTGATCAGACTTCCAGTCAGCAACACACAATCCGCCGTTCTCATCTGGTTTCAGATACAGACAGACCACACTCGGAACCAGTTCCTCGACATCGCCTACTTTTGCTTCATAATAAGCAAATACAACATAGGAATTGTCCACCGGACCTTTCTTGGAATACACAGCAATATTATTATAGCTCTGTATGATAGAACTCTCAATTTTCTGCTTATCGCTGTCACTTAAGGACTCTGTCATGCCTGACAGCGTATCCAGGTCTTTGTTGCCCATTGCTGTATAATATTTCTGCACAGTCTCAAGAACGGTCAGATCATTTTCTGTCAAAGCCTCTTCCGTCTCTGTCTGAGCCTGTGTCTCTGTGCCGGTCTCAATCGTCTGGCTTCCTGTCTCAGAATCTGATGTTTTCTTTCCGGAACCACTGGTCAGCTTCACTGCAAACACAATGACGATACCGGCCAGTACGATTGCCAGTCCGATCAGGATATATCTGAGGTTATCTGACAGCCATTCTTTTAAACCACCCAAATTTCTACCTCCATTTGCTGTTGCGGTTTTTTCAAATATAAAAAACGCACCTGGAGGGATTCGAACCCCCGCCACATGGTACCGGAAACCATTGCTCTATCCCCTGAGCTACAGGTGCACATTTTATACATGAATGCTTCCGCACATACTCATGTAAAATCTTTCTTTTGGAAAAATTCTTTTTTACTATAACATGTTTTTTTCAAAAAGTAAAGCAAAATGGAGATTTTTCAGTAATCAGTGGGGGAAAGCCATCGTTAAATGATGCATTTTGGCATCGTAGTGGTAGACCTGATCTGATAAAACCTCTTCCAAAGGCACCTGTGTGAGATTGATCTCACGCACCATGGAAAGCAACTCTGCGGCCTCCGGTGCTGCTTCTTCCGGAACCAGAATGCACTCGTGAACGCTGCTTGGCAGCACATAGAACGATCCCTCTAACAGTCTGGCTGCTTCCTGAAGAATATGGTCATACAAAATGCCGCATGCCCCAAGACAGCGTTTCTCATTCGTCATCACGTACATCGGAATCTCTTCCTTCAGAAAATCCAGTTTTTCCCCTTCCGGAAGCATCTCCCTGATCAGCTCTGACATTTTATATACATGCATCGGCTGCTTTTCTCTGGTGTTTTCCCTGGCATATTCCCACAGTTCTTCTTTTGTGACCTCCCAGAAATCCAGATGCTCCTGACGGATCAGGATACTTCCGCTGCCAAACATCTCATTCTCAAGCACGTAATAAAAGACAACCGCAAGATCCAGATAAGGAATATACGGTACTTCCGCAAGCAGTTTTTCGTTTCGCCCTCTGCCGATAATTTTGCAGAAGATCTCGTTCTTTATATTATCAAATTCCAGAAAATGTCCTGCATCCAGCGATGCATTGTTTCTGCACTCCTGATAGATATGCTGAACTTTCTCCGCAAGCTCCGGAATCGTCGCACCATCTCTGAACGCATGATAGTAATCTTCAAGATAAACAGAAGGGGATACATCATAATCGTTCTCCCGGATCAGAAAACAGTCTTTGGTAACTCCATTATTTTTCGTAACTTTATGAAACAGAATCGTCGCTTCCCCAATGCGGCTTTCTATTTCCTTTTGAAGATTTTCGATAAATTCTTTGTAACTCATACACAGTCCTTTCCTGCCATGCAGAAAAGCCCGGTTGAATGGATTTTTCTTTGTAAATTTACCGTTACATATTAGCATAATTTTTATCATATTGCAAGTTAGTTTTAAATATTTTTTTGATACATAAAAAATATGACTAATCAGAACGCACTATGTAAAATAAAAAAATACCGTGCAAAATAGAAAAAGCAGTACATAGAAAACAGAACGCCATAACAATACGAAAACAATCTGCTGACACGCTGCGTTTCCTGTTCGGTTCGCTCGCCGATTAGCCGCCCTTCCGCCTAAACTCGCAGCTTTGCTGCTCAAACAGCGGCTCTTCGGGGCGGCAGCATCGCAAACCTCACGACGGAAGCCTTGCTACCGTCAGTGCGACTTGTTTTCGTACGGTTATGGCTGTGCTGTTTCACATGCACTGTTCATCGGATTCCGGCCGGAAATATCTTTCTGCATAGATGCCCCTGGCCAGCCAAGAACTTTGGGCAATGTGCAAAATGAACAATTCCCAAGAAGGTACTCGAACATGGCCGGTACTTAGCAACCGTATTTTGGTTGCTTACGTACCGCTGCCAATGTGAGGTAGCGAGAGCGTGCCTTCGGGGAATTCGTTCATTTGCACATTCTAAAACCTCCGCCACAACTTTTGATTTTACAGTTACTTTAATCTTAACTTTCTTACTTCCGGATTTCACGGTAATCGTTACTTTTCCGGATTTCTTTGCTTTTACGACTCCTTTTGAAGAAACGGTCACTACTTTCTTATTGGAAGAAGTGTAAGTCAGTTTCTGTTGAGATGTGAGTGGTTTTAACACTGGTTTCAGTTTTACGCTGGAGCCTTTCTTCAGTGTCAGTGTTTTTGACAGCCCCTGTATCTTTTTCGTCTTTACGGCAGTTTTCTGAACATTGACTTTGACAGTCTTTTTCAGTCCGCTCTTCAAAGTGATGGTCAGGACTGCATGATCTTTTTTCTTTCCGGCTTTGATCTTACCGTTTTTGTTAACAGTGAAGACTTTTGGATTGCTGGAAGTGTAAGAAACAATGGAATCTCCATTGGCAAGTCCGCTTACTTTGAATTTTGTGGTAGTCTGTTTTACTTGCAGCGAGATCAAGGTCATATTAACCTTGATGCTCGGAGTCAGAGCTGTTCCGACAGTACGGGTCTCTTTTTCACCACATGCACATACTCTTTCCTGTTTTTCTGCTGAAAATACAGTAGCAGCCGATACGGTTTTCCATGTGCTGAAGCTGTGTGCGTGTTTTACAGATTCTGTTTCAGTTTCACTTTCGGTTTCTTTTCCGATTGCCATTACGATATCTTTTGGCAGGATGTAAGCAGATTCAGTGCTGTCCTTTGGTGCCTTTACAACGGTGATCTGGTAGGTGCCGCCGGAAGGAATAGTAAGTGATACTTTTCCGTTTTCGTCGGTTATGGCACTTACAACTGCATTGCCGTTTGCATCAACAGCGGATACGGTATAACCTTTCTGTACAGATGCCGGTTTGAGATTGCCCTTTTCATCGTAATCCATCGGGTGCATACCCCATAAGGTCAGATCCAGCTTTTCACCGGCCTGGATGGTTTCCGGTACATTTTCAAAATACAGATAAATATCTTTGTACTGCTTCAGGTCACCATACATAAATACAGATACGGAATCCCCGCTGGATACAACTGCTTCTGCTACACTGGCAGATCCTGGAATCTGATCGTTGACGCAGATGCCAATGCTGTAGGTTTCAATGCCATAGATCTTGTTGATAAATCCATTGTTTACGGCCAGATAGTCGGTAGGGTTTGCTTTAAAGGCATCTTTGTACTGTGCGGCATGCCATGCGACCAGCACATCAAGTGCAGTTACTTTGTTTTTATAAGCAGCCGGTTTGGAATAACCATAGTTTGCAGCAGTATGAGCCTTAACGGTCATTTTGCTGACATCCATACCTTTGCCGGCTTCCTGATTGATCTTTACGGTGACAAGAGCTTCTGTTTCGTTCTGAGAATCCTGTATGGTGTTGATAAGAGCAGTGATCTTAGCAACTTTCTGCTCGATTTCTGTTTCGGCTGCATCTTCTCTTTCAAGGAGAGCTTTTGCTTCTGTGATCGCCGTCTGCAGTTTGTCTCTGGTTCCTTCCGGATACTGTCCGGCTCCGGTTCCTTCGGTTACAGAATCCAGAAGCGTCTGTGCATGATCAATGGCAGTCTGAAGCTGTTCAGCAACTTTGCTGTCCGGCTGTACAGTAACAGTAACGGATACTTCCTGTTTGTAGAGTTTCTGTAAAGCTTCGTTGCCCGGATGGCTGGATGCGTATTTTCCGTAACGTTCGCTGCTGAGCCAGGAAGTGATCGTGATCTCAGTTGGAGTTTCCGGACGGATGACAACCAGATTTTCATGCTGGATCACGGCATTATTGGAAGAACGGAATTTATTGTAACCGGCGCCCTCCATTTCCCATGGATCATCGAAATATCCGTCTGCACAGATACCGGCATCGGTAACATCACTGATGTTGTATACCCAGACAGCATTTCCATCGGCATCAAAATACATTTCCTGGAACGGATGCAGGTTTTCAGTGATTTTATCTGCAGATACATTGTTTCCTTTGATACCGTCAAAATAATGAGCTTTCGCATAATCCATCATTTCAACTTCTTTATCCAGGTCTTCCTGTGTCAGCTTTTTGATGGTGATCGGGAATACCCTGGAAACAGTCACGCCCTCACGCGTAAAGGAAACGGTCAGGTTGACGGTGGTGTCCTGAGGCTGGAATACATCTACGTTTGCTTTGTAACCGTTGATTTTGACAGCATCGTTGTCAGAAGTTACGGTGATTTCTTTATTATTAAAGACATTCTCGCCGTTCTCATCTTCGATACGAGTATATCTTGGCAGCTGAATGTCACCGGCGCAGGCTTCCGGATCAATTACCGTCGTTGTTCCGTAATAAACAAGATCGGTGATCTTATAATATTGATTCAAAATTGCTTTGAGTTCAGCTTCAGTCGGAGCCGGTTTTCCGCTACCTTTTACAGTTACGGTAAATGGCACGCTGATCGTATTAATATCAGATATTTTTTTAACCTGTTCGTTCATGACAGATTCATTTGCCGTGAATGTAGCGGTCAGTGTAACTTCCGTATCTTCAACCGGCTGATTGATCACACCGGTTGCAGCGTAGAGCGAAGAATCGATCGAAGGCTTCTGGATGCTGATCACATCTGGATTGGAAGAAGTCCAGCTGATGGTTGACCATACGGTACGCAGGCTGGTTCCCATACACTGCGGCAGTGTCAGATTGGAAGTTACCTCTGTCTGACTGGTATTTTCACCTTTGATTCTATCCCAGGTCAGCTGATCGGCTTCCGATTTCATTTTGGAAGCAAAATGTTTCTGATCCCATCCAATGACTACCCTGCATTCGGCTGTTTCTGCTGTCGCATCGTTTAAGCTGAATTTCAGCACAACGGAAATGGTTTTTGAATTCATGCCGTAAGCGTTCAGCGTATCGGCAGTAGAGTAGTGGATGATGCCGTCAGTGCTGATCCAGTCAGTATCGTCAGAAGAAACAACAGATACCGTTACCTGATCTGCTTTATCGACAGCTGCATAATCGCCGGTTTTCAGTTTTGCTTCGATCAGTGCATTAATATTAGAAGCGTTTTTGTAGGATGTGCGGATAGCACCAGGTTCCTTGTCAAAGATTTCTTTTACCTTATCAACGGCAGCCTGATCGGCAGAATCAACCGTTACATCTTTGTCCATGTTTACGGCAGCCGTAATCTTTTCTTCTGTTCCGGTTGGTGCATAAGAAACATTTTTTACGTCCTTATATCCCTCGGCAGTTACAGAATAACGATAAGTGCCGTATTTGCTCAGCGTGTAGGAACCGTCACCATTTGCTGTCATGGTTTCCCAGTCGGTATCTCCCCAGTCATCTTCAACCTCTTCTTCCACTTTGAGGTTAAAGTTTGTGATGGCTGTATCGCCGTCCATTGGCTGGAAGGTTACAGCGTAGCTGGTAATATTTTTTTCCAGTTCTACATCAATGGTGGTATCTTCGTCTGGTGTGATCGTGCCGTTGGCAGTTTTGTAGTTTGGTGCTTCAACCGTCCAGTTGTAGCGTACACCTTTCTGCAGTTTATAGCTTCCGTCGGATTCCGGACTGATCGTAGTATAGTAGCCCTTTTTAACCTTGATGGAAGCACCGGAAATTTCAGCACCGCTTGCTTTGTCCTTGACGGAAAATCTGATATTCTGCATCGTGATCGGACTTAAAGTTACGGTTTTTAAGAAAACAGGTTCTTCGGAATTGCCTGTATAAGTAAATGTTTCGCTATAATCGGTATAGCCCTCTTTTTTAACGGTCAGCTTGTAAGAAGCACCGTTTTCCATCTTGTAGCTGCCATCGCTTGCAGGTGTAACCGTGTAAAATTCGTCTTTTTCTACGGTAATAGAGGCATCCGTAATTGGATTTTTGTCCTTATCCTGAACAGCAACCTGCATCTTGTATTCTACTTCAGCGGCTTCCAGAATAAAGGTGAAGTCCTGTGTGGCAAGTGCAGTGGCTGTTCCGTCGTCGATGGCAGAATTTTCGGTATCACTTGCGAACAGTTTCAGTGTTGCAGTAAAAGAATACGGTGATGTCGGTCTGCTTTTAATGGAACGGCTTCCGCTTTTTGTCGGTACCAAATAGGAGATATATGGATTGTTTTTATCAATATACCATCCTGTTTTATAAACGGTATCAAGGTATTTCAGACGTAAGGAATTGATGAATCCGCCGTTTGGGGTTTTCAGGCCAATATTGTAGGTAAGACCATCCTCACTTTTAACAACACCATTACCACCTGTGGTGATAACCTTGTCTGTAGCATTAATAAAATTTTCTTTCAGATACGCTTGTGCGGCTTCTTCTGCACTCTGGGTTTCGTCTGCCTCTTCAGCCTGGGAAACCACCCCGGTATCTGCTGGCGAAAGATCGCTGGCATACGTCACTGACGGCAGATTGCCAACTGTCATCATGGCACATAAAGCCAGGGGAAGTGCTCGCTTCATTAGCTCTTTTCTTTTCACTTTTTTTTCCTCCTGAGTTTGAAATACAATGAAAATAGTTATAAGGTATACAGGATATCCTAGCCTTTTCCAATCGCTGTGTCAAGAATTTAACGAGGGAAAAACTTACATTCTGCTATCCAAAATGTCCAAAGTGACAAAAGAAGGATTACAAAAAAAGTTAAAAAAAACAAAAAATTTCTCTTGCATTTCTGTGAAAGCTATGCTATTATAGGCAGTGCATTGAGAGATGCGGGTGTAGTTCAATGGTAGAACACCAGCCTTCCAAGCTGGATACGTGGGTT
>OKRU01001424.1_pt1 | contig 23633 bp, 29 predicted proteins | sample 1601131 | NCBI WGS metagenome assembly OKRU01 (sample SAMEA3541558, study PRJEB24748) | human gut metagenome | biome: human gut; feature: human-associated habitat; material: faeces | place: China | collected 2012
AGGAAATGGCGGAAAGCAAAGTGTTGAAGCTGACGGAGTTTGTTACGGCAAACGATTTGGCTTCGATGATGAATGTTCAGGTGAACGAGGTTATCGCTACCTGTATGAGTATCGGCATGATGGTGTCGATCAATCAGCGTCTCGATGCCGAGACGATCAATATCGTTGCGGAAGAATTCGGTTTTAAGACCGAATATGTAAGCGCCGAGGTGGTCGAGGCTATTCATGAAGAAGAGGATAGGGAAGAAGATTTGACATCTCGTCCTCCTGTCGTGACCGTGATGGGACACGTGGATCATGGTAAAACTTCATTGCTCGACTATATTCGCAATTCGAATGTGATTGCCGGGGAAGCCGGAGGTATCACTCAGCATATCGGTGCATATAATGTGAAATTGGAAGATGGACGTCGTATCACTTTCCTCGATACTCCGGGTCACGAGGCATTTACGGCTATGCGTGCCCGCGGAGCTCAGATGACCGATATCGCCATTATTATCGTCGCTGCCGACGACAATGTAATGCCCCAAACTGTGGAGGCCATCAATCATGCTTCGGCAGCCGGTGTTCCCATTGTGTTCGCTATCAATAAGATTGACAAGCCGAATGCCAATCCTGACAAGATTAAAGAGGAGTTGGCTAATATGAACTACCTCGTAGAAGATTGGGCTCTCCATGAAACTCCCGAAGCCTTTGCGGTTCCTCCGCAACATCATATTATTCTTCTTTATTTCCACTATCCTAGCGGTAGTGGCTTATCGTTTTGTACCCGTCTACATCACGCCACTGATGGTTATTCGCAGCGTGCAACAGGTCTTTAAGGGTGAAAGTCCATGCTGGCACCACACTTGGGTATCTTCCGACAAGATATCCCCTCACCTGCCTATGGCCGTCATTGCCTCGGAAGACAACCGGTTTGCCACACACAACGGATTCGATTTCATCGAGATACAGAAAGCGATAAAGGAGAATGAAACAAGAAAACGGAAACGGGGCGCAAGCACCATCAGCCAGCAGACGGCAAAGAATGTATTCCTATGGCCCCAGTCTTCCTGGGTACGTAAAGGACTGGAAGTCTACTTCACCGTACTGATAGAATTCTTCTGGTCCAAAGAACGTATCATGGAGGTCTATCTCAACTCCATCGAAATGGGAAAAGGCATCTATGGCGCACAAGCTGCCGCCAAATACAAGTTCAAGACTACAGCAGCCAAGCTCTCTGCCGGACAGTGCGCACTAATAGCGGCAACATTGCCCAACCCCATACGCTTCGACTCAGCACACCCCTCCCCTTACATAAAGAAAAGGCAAGGACAGATTCTACGATTGATGAAACTGGTACCCAAATTCCAGCTAAATGAGAAGCGGACAAAAGAATAAGAAGAGGATGTATCAAAACAGTTAATAGCACACAGATGACACATCCTCCTTTAATTTTTAATTCTTAATTTTTAATTAATACGCGTGTCCTCCCTCTTCCATCTCCTTCGCATCAATCTTGCGATTGTCGATACTGCGCCAAGCGTAGAAGATGTAGGCAAGAACGAAAGGAACAAGGATAGAGACATAAGCCATAACCTTCAGTGTGAACTGGCTCGAGCAACTGTTTGCCAACGTAAGTGAGCTTTGCAGGTCGTGGGTAGACGGATAATAGGCCGTATTGTTATAGCCTGCCACAAGCAGCAGTGCCAATACCGTAAGCACCGTCCCTGCACCGGCAAACCAGATACCCTTGTCGAATGCCGGCTTCCACAGCGTGCGGATAATGCCCCAGAGCACAGCCACCACACCAACCAGGAATACAAGCAGCACTACCGGCATCTGCAGGAAGTTCGTCAGATACTTGTAAGGTTCCATGAACACCTCTCCCGTTTCCGGGCGTACAGCATAGCCGTCGGCAAGCAGCGTGCGGATGACGAAGGCCAGGAAGAATACCAGGAACAACGCCGTATTTCCCCAAAGTGCCCGGCGGCAGCGTTTCACCAAATCATCCTCATTGATATTATTAATAAAATAAAGCGCTCCCAAGATACGTGCCAGGAAGAACACAGCCAGCCCCAGCACCACATTCCACGGATTAAGCAACGCATCCAACCCATGCCAGCCGTTAGCCCATTGACTGATAACCGGCATTGCCGCATCTGCGATATTCCCTTTATTGATATAGAAGTTAGACCCCGTGAAGAACGTGGCCACTGCCCCACCCAGCAATACCGGACCTACCACTCCGTTTATCACCAGGAACGTGCGATACGTTGTCTTGCCCAGCAGATTTCCCGCCTTCGACTGAAACTCGTAGCTGACAGCCTGCAACACAAAGCTGAACAGAATAATCATCCACAGCCAATAGGCTCCTCCGAAACTCGTACTATAGAACAACGGAAACGAAGCAAAGAACGCGCCTCCAAACGTGACGAGCGTTGTAAACGTGAACTCCCACTTCCGTCCCGTAGAATTAATCATCATCTTCTTCTGCTCCTCCGTCTTCCCCAGACAGAACAGAAGCGAATTACCTCCCTGCACGAACAGCAGGAATACCAGCAGTGCTCCCAGCAAGGAGACTACAAACCACCAATAGTGTTGAAGAAATATATAAGCATTCATTGTGAGTTATGAGTTATAAGTTATGAGTTATGTGACGGTGTGTGCGTTTCGGTTTCAGGACCTTTGCGAATAGCCTTCAGCATAATTCCCACCTCAGCAATCAGCATGACAGTGAAAAGTACCAGGAAGATAAAGAACGTGGTCTGCACGGAGCCTACATCCAGCTTAGAGATGGCGGCACTCGTGGGCAGCATATCTTGGATGGCCCACGGCTGGCGACCACACTCGGCAACCACCCATCCGGCTTGTCCAGCCAGATAGCCCAGCGGAATGGTGAGCATAGCCACCCAATGCATCCATGGCATCCGCGACAAGTCTTTCTTATAGGCCAGGAACAGCACCACAATAAAGAAGAGGATGAAGTATCCACCCAACATCACCATCACACGGAACATGTAGAACGTAAGGGACACATTGGGCACCAGCTCGTTCACGTCCTTGATATAACCGTAACCGAAATAGGCTACATTATCTTTCAACACTTTGGCAGCCACCTCTGCATCCGCCTCATTGCCCGCAGCCTTGGCTGCACGATAGGCGGCAAACGCACCGATGGCCGTTTTTCCTTTTTCTATTTTCTCTTCTGCCGAAAGCGCTACGGTACCGTCCCTCAACGGATATCCGCCTTTCAGCAGGTCATTGATGCCGGGAACAAAAGCATCCATCTTGCGCTCGGCAAGCAGCGACAGCATCTTAGGGATTTCCACACGGAAAAGGAATGGGTCTACTCCGTCCTGCGGTGTCTGCTTGGCAGGATTCAGCAGCCCGAACGCTACCAATCCGGCACCTTGCCGCCCTTCATAATAGCCTTCCATAGCAGCCAGCTTCATCGGCTGCTTTTGCGCCACCTGATAGCCCGAGCCATCACCCGTCCAGGCAGAGAGCACAGCGGCACACAGACCTACCCATGCGGCAATCTTTACACTTGCCAGCGCAAATTTCTTCTCGCGCTTCTTCCACAGATACCAGCAGCTTACGCCTACTACAAACACGGCAGCCAGCACCCAGCCGGACAGCACGCTATGGAAGAACTTATTGACAGCCATCGGCGAAGTTGCCACAGCCCAGAAGTCCACCATCTCGTTGCGTGCCGTATCGGGATTGAACTCCATACCTACGGGATTCTGCATCCACGCATTGGCAACTAGAATCCACCAGGCAGAAATCGTGGCGCCCAGCCCCGTGAGCCAAGTAGATGCCAGGTGGAAACGCTTGCTCACCTTATCCCAGCCGAAGAACATGACGGCGATAAACGTTGCTTCCATAAAGAAAGCCAAAATACCCTCGATGGCAAGCGGCGCACCGAAGATGTCGCCCACAAACCAACTGTAATTACTCCAATTCGTACCGAATTCAAATTCCAGAATAATACCGGTTGCTACACCAATAGCAAAGTTGATACCGAAAATCTTCATCCAGAATTTGGCAGTACGTTTCCAAAATTCGTCACCCGTACGGTAGTACGCTGTCTCCATGATGCCCATAATTACCGCCAGTCCAAGTGTCAGCGGCACAAAAATCCAGTGATAGATGGCGGTCAAGGCAAATTGGGCTCTCGACCAGTCAATCAGGGAAGTGTCAATGTGTCCAAGCATAAGAATCAAGTTATGAGTTATAAGTTATGAGTTATTAAGTTTTTAAGTTATCGGGTAAGAACAGAGAGACACGGAGAATTTATAAGGGCAAGGAAATAAACTCTGTGTCTCCGTGTTTAGTCGCCCAGACTCCGATGGATAAGCTCATTACTGACATAGCCTTCCTTGTCATCGCCCACCACGGGGGTATTCAGAAACCGTGGGAAGAAGAAAAGGCGGAGAATGAAGAACATGATGAATAACTTCACAAGAATGATAAGCCACAAAGTACGCCCTAACGTCATACTTCGAAAACCTTCCAAATAAAAACGCCAAATGTTTACCGCAGTCTGTTTCATGCCGATAAAATTATAATGATTACAAATATAAAATACTTTTATATAAAGAACAAATAAAAAGGTGAAAAGTTGAACAGAAAAAAGACTTCTCCCATTCATCGGTACAAAAAAGATTTTAGGCGAGGAAAATTTCCCCAACGTCTATCACTTTTGCAATCCTTTCTCCACCCTACTACATTTGCAAATGTAAAACCATAGAATAACGAAGATATGACGAACGTAAAAAGATTGACAGTGATAGCGCTATGTATGGCAAGCTGTATGGGAGTGGCCGCCCAAAACGGCACTTCCACGCAGATACCCGGCAGTTCCGAGCAGCCAGCCGACAGCCTGCCCGCCCAATGGGACTTGCAAGCGTGCATCGACTATGCCTTGCAGCAAAACATCACCATCCGCAAGAACCGCCTCAGTGCGGAAAGTGCCCAGGTAGATGTAAAGACCGCCCGAGCCGCTCTCTTCCCCAGCCTTTCGGCCAGTGTGAGCCAACGTGTCGTAAATCGCCCGAAGAGCGAGACAAACACCATCATTGACGGCGACAACATCACCAGCAGTCAGAGCAAAACTTCCTACAACGGCAGCTACGGCATCGACGCCAACTGGACCCTCTACAACGGCGGCAAACGCCTCAACACCATCAAGCAGCAACAGCTTAACAACCGCATTGCCGAGCTTAGCGTAGCACAGAGCGAGAACAGCATCGAAGAAAGCATCGCACAGACCTACGTGCAGATACTCTACGCCGCCGAAGCCGTGAAAGTGAACGAATCGACCCTGGAAGTGAGCCAAGCCGAATGCGAACGCGCCCGCCAGCTTCTCGAAGCAGGAAGCATAGCCAAAAGCGACCTGGCACAACTGGAAGCGCAGGTAAGCACCGACAAGTACCAACTGGTGACCGCACAAGCCACCCTGCAAGACTACAAACTACAACTGAAACAACTCCTGGAACTGGACGGCGAATCCGAGATGAACCTCTACATCCCTACACTCGGCACGGAAAACGTACTGGCACCCCTGCCCACCAAAACGGACGTTTACCGTTCTGCCCTCGTGCTCCGTCCGGAAATAGAAGCCGGCAAACTGAATATACAGACATCCGACCTCGACATCAAAATTGCCCGCGCTGGCTATCTGCCTACGCTGAGCCTCAGCGCCGGCATCGGAACCAGCCATGCCAACGGCAATGACTTCACCTTCAGCGAGCAAGTCAAACAGAACTGGAACAACTCGCTGGGCTTCACCGTAAGCGTGCCCATCTTCAGCAACCGGCAGACCAAGAGTGCCGTAGAGAAAGCCAAGATTCAGAAGCAGACCAGCGAACTGGACCTGCTGGACGACCAAAAAACGCTGTACAAGACCATCGAAACCCTCTGGCTCGATGCCAACAGCGCCCAGCAGCGCTACGCCGCCGCCACAGAGAAACTGAAAAGTACGCAGACCAGCTATGAACTGATTCAAGAGCAGTTCAACCTGGGCATGAAGAATACCGTAGAACTGCTGACTGAGAAAAGCAATCTGCTCAGCGCACAGCAGGAGACACTGCAAGCCAAATACATGGCCATACTGAATATGCAGCTACTGAAGTTTTATCAAGGAGAAAAAATCGAATTATAATACCTTATATATATGAACAAAAAAAGAATCATCCTCATTGCCGTAGCTGCCGTAATCATAGTGGGCGGCGGCGTATGGCTCTTCGGTGGTGCCAAGGCCAAGCACAAGGTGACCTACGCCACAGCAACCATCCATAAAGGCGAGATTTCCGAATCCGTAACCGCCACGGGGACCATCGAACCGGTGACGGAAGTGGAAGTGGGTACCCAGGTGAGCGGTATCATCGACAAGATTCATGTAGACTACAATTCCGTAGTAACCAAAGGCCAACTCATTGCCGAGATGGACCGCGTGACACTGCAAAGCGAACTCGCTTCGCAACGCGCCGCCTACAACGGTGCAAAGGCCGAATACGAGTACCAGAAAAAACTCTACGAGCGCAACAAGACGCTGAACGAAAAGCAGCTCATCGCCGCCACGGACTATGAGCAGTCCGTCTATAACTACGAGAAGGCCAAGAGCAACTACGAAAGCAGCCAGGCATCACTGGCAAAGGCTGAACGCAACCTCTCCTACGCCACCATCACCTCTCCCATCGACGGTGTGGTCATCAGCCGCGACGTGGAAGCAGGACAGACCGTGGCTTCCGGCTTCGAGACACCGACACTGTTCACCATCGCTGCCGACCTGACGCAGATGCAGGTTGTGGCCGACGTGGACGAAGCGGACATAGGCGGTGTGGAAGAGGGACAGCGCGCCACGTTTACCGTAGACGCCTACCCGAATGACGTGTTCGAAGGAGTGGTCACACAAATTCGTCTGGGAGATGCCAGCTCAAGCAGCACGTCGAGCACCAGCACCAGCACGGTTGTGACCTACGAAGTAGTCATCTCCGCCCACAACCCGGACCTGAAACTGAAACCACGCCTGACAGCCAACGTCACCATCTTCACCCTCGACCGCAAAGACGTACTGTGCGCTCCTGCCCGTGCCCTGCGCTTCAACCCCGAAAAACCGCTTATCGGCGACAATGATATCGTGAAGGATTGCGAAGGGGAACATAAACTCTGGACCCGCGAAGGCAACACCTTTACCGCCCATCCTGTGAAGATAGGTATCTCCAACGGAGTCAACACGGAAATTATCAGCGGCATTAACGAAGGTACCGTAGTGGTGACCGAAGCCACCATCGGCAGCATGCCCGGCAGCGGCGCTCCGGACATGAGCCAGGAAGCTCCCGGAGGTGAGAAGAGTCCGTTCATGCCTGGCCCTCCGGGAAGTAAGAAGAAGAGCGGAAAATAATACAAAAAAAGAATTATGAATAAAGCAGTCATTGAACTTCAAAATATCAAACGCAACTTCCAGGTGGGGGACGAAACCGTGCATGCCCTGCGCGGCGTCTCGTTCACCATCCGTGAAGGCGAGTTTGTCACCATCATGGGTACATCGGGCTCCGGAAAGTCTACTTTGCTGAATACCCTCGGCTGCCTGGACACGCCCACCAGCGGCGAATACCTGCTGGACGGTATCTCCGTACGCACCATGAGCAAGCCTCAACGCGCCGTACTACGCAACCGTAAAATCGGCTTCGTATTCCAGAGTTACAACCTGCTGCCCAAAACCACTGCCGTGGAAAATGTGGAGCTACCGCTGATGTATAACTCCTCCGTCTCGGCTTCCGAAAGGCGGAGACGTGCCATCGAAGCCCTGCAAGCCGTGGGGCTGGGCGACCGACTGGAACATAAGTCCAATCAGATGTCCGGCGGTCAGATGCAACGCGTAGCCATCGCCCGCGCCTTGGTGAACAATCCCGCCGTTATCCTGGCAGACGAAGCTACGGGTAACCTGGACACCCGTACTTCTTTCGAGATTCTGGTACTGTTCCAAAAGCTGCATGCCGAAGGACGCACCATCATCTTCGTCACCCACAACCCCGAAATAGCCCAGTACAGCAGCCGCAACATCGTGCTGCGCGACGGACAAATCAAGGACGATACCATCAACACCCAAATCCAGAATGCAGCCGAAGCCCTGGCAGCATTGCCTAAGCAGGAGGAGGAATGAGGGATAAGGGATTAAGGATTAGGGATTAATTTTAAACTTTCCATTAAAACGATATGAACGGAACAAACCTTTTCAAAATAGCCTTGCGAGCCTTGAACAACAACAAGCTGCGCGCATTCCTCACCATGCTGGGCATCATCATCGGCGTGGCGTCCGTCATCACGATGCTTGCCATCGGACAAGGTTCGAAGAAAAGCATCCAGGCGCAAATCTCCGAGATGGGCTCCAACATGATTATGATTCACCCCGGTGCCGACATGCGCGGCGGTGTCCGCCAAGACCCCAGCGCCATGCAGACCTTGAAGCTGACCGACTACGAAGCCCTGCGCAACGAAACCAACTTCCTGGCTGCCGTCAGCCCCAATGTCTCCTCCAGCGGGCAGCTCATCGCGGGCAACAACAACTACCCCTCCTCCGTGAGCGGCGTGGGCACGGACTATCTCGAAATCCGGCAGCTCAGCGTGGAGAACGGCGAGATGTTTACCGAAGCCGACATACAGACCTCTGCCAAGGTGTGCGTCATCGGAAAGACCATCCAAGACAACCTCTTTCCCGGAGGAGAGGACCCCGTGGGACGTATCATCCGCTTCAACCAAGTGCCCTTCCGCGTGGTGGGCGTGCTGAAGTCCAAAGGCTACAACTCCATGGGCATGGACCAAGACGACGTAGTGCTTGCCCCTTACAGCACCGTGATGAAACGCCTGCTGGCACAGACCTACCTTAGCGGCATCTTCGCCTCCGCCCTCACCGAGGACATGACGGACAATGCCACCGACGAAATCACCGAGATACTGCGCCGCAACCACAAGCTGAAGGAGAATGACGACGACGACTTCACCATTCGCAGCCAGCAGGAACTCAGCACCATGCTGAACTCCACCACCGACCTGATGACCACGCTGCTTGCCTGCATAGCCGGCATTTCGCTCGTAGTGGGCGGCATCGGCATTATGAACATCATGTACGTATCGGTGACGGAACGCACGCGCGAAATCGGCCTGCGCATGAGTGTAGGCGCCCGCGGTGTCGACATCTTGAGCCAGTTCCTCATCGAAGCTATCCTCATCAGCATCACCGGAGGCATCATCGGCGTCATCATCGGATGCGGAGCCAGCTGGATAGTGAAGAGCGTTGCCCACTGGCCCATCTTCATCCAGCCGTGGAGTGTATTCCTCTCCTTCGCCGTATGTACCGTCACCGGAGTGTTCTTCGGTTGGTATCCCGCCAAGAAAGCTGCGGACCTCGACCCGATAGAGGCCATACGCTACGAATAACCTTTTCTCCCTTGCCGGAAGTTAGCCAAATAGTTCTTAAGTATTAGGAAAAAAGTTTCCGGCAATAGGGAAAAAAGTTATGCGAAACTAAGAATAATCTCTATCCCAAGCCTTGGGATAGACATCCGCAAGCTTGGGATACATATCCGCAACCTGGAAACGCTTATCCGCAACCTGCGAACAGAGATTTGCTTCGCAGGCAGCGGATATTTCCAATATCCACCTAAAATCCGTATCTTTGTATCATGATGAAACAACAGCTCCCTAACCCACGCCGCCGCGGCATCGAAACCCTGATACACATCATTGTCTGGGGTATCGTCATCGGTTTCCCCTTTCTGATGATGACACGCAGCGGCTTCAATATCAGCCTTGCGGACTATCTGCGCCACGGTAGCAGCAGTACCCTCTCATTCTTCCTTGTATTCTACATCAACTACTGCCTCCTCATTCCCCGCTACTTGTTCGAGGGACGCATCCGGCAGTATCTCCTGCTGAACACACTGCTCATCATCTGCATTACCACCGGCGCCCACCTTTGGCAAGAATACACATTCCAAAACCATATGCGCGGCGATGATGACGGTCAGCACATGGGGCCTCCCAAATGGATATTCATCTTGCGCGACGTCTCGACCATGATTCTCACCGCCGGCCTCAGCGCTGCCATCAAGCTGAGCCGCCGCTGGGCGCAGATGGACGCCGCCCGCCGCGAAGCCGAGAAAAGCCGCACGGAAGCCGAGTTGAAGAACCTGCGCAACCAGCTCAACCCGCACTTCCTGCTCAATACGCTGAATAACATCTACGCCCTCATCGCCTTCGATGCCGACAAGGCACAGACTGCCGTGCAGGAACTGAGCCGACTGCTGCGCCATGTGCTGTATGACAATCAGCAGAACTTCGTCACCCTGGACAAGGAGATGGACTTCATCCGCAACTACATCGAACTGATGCGCATCCGTCTCTCCGCCAACGTCCGTGTGGAAACAAAGATAGACGTCCGACCGGACAGCCGTACTGAAATAGCTCCGCTCATCTTTATTTCCCTCATAGAGAATGCCTTCAAGCATGGCATCTCCCCCACCGAACCCAGCTTTATCCGTATCCACTTCAGTGAAAGCCCCGGAGAGATACATTGCGAAATAACCAACAGCTATCATCCCAAAAGCGTGGCAGACAAGAGTGGAAGCGGCATCGGGTTGGAACAAGTGCGCAAGCGTCTGGAGCTGACCTATCCCGGTCATTACGACTGGCAGCAAGGAGTGAGTGAGGACATGAAAGAGTATAAATCTATTTTAATTATAAAGATATGAATCTGAAGTGCGCCATTGTAGACGACGAGCCCCTCGCCCTGGGGTTGCTGGAAAGCTACGTCAACAAGACCCCGTTTCTAGAGTTGGTCGGTAAATACTCCAGTGCCGTACAAGCCATCAAGGAGTTGCCCGAGAAGCACATCGACCTGCTTTTCCTCGACATCCAGATGCCCGAACTGAACGGACTGGAATTTTCGAAGATGGTCGATTCCGGCACCCGCATTGTCTTTACCACCGCCTTCGACCAGTATGCCATAGACGGCTACAAAGTCAATGCGCTGGACTACCTGCTGAAACCCATCTCCTACGTCGACTTTCTGCAGGCTGCCAACAAGGCTGTGCAATGGTTTGAATTGCTGCAACAGCCCAAGGAAGAGATTCAGAGCATCTTCGTAAAAAGCGAGTATAAGCTGGTGCAAATCGAATTGAGTAAAATTCTGTACATAGAGGGGCTGAAAGACTATCTCAAAATCTACGAGGAGGATTCTCCCAAGCCTATCCTGTCTCTCATGAGCATGAAGGCAATGGAGGAACTTCTGCCTGCCTCGCGTTTCATGCGCGTCCACCGTTCCTACATTGTTCAGAAGAATAAAATACGTATTATAGACCGTGGTCGCATCGTGTTCGGAAAGAACTACATCCCGATAAGCGACAGCTATAAACTGGCTTTTCAAGAATTTTTAGACCAAAGAAGCTAAAAAAATCGACCAATCCGTCGATAAAATCGGAAAAACCGTCGATTTATTATAGAATCTTTTTGCATATTAAAATATGTTTTTTTATCTTTGCACCGAACAGATAGGAGTTGTGAAACTCCCCCAATAGAATAGTTTAGTTAAGTCTAGTTTAGTTTTTGTGTGAAGCACTTCCTCCGTAAGCGAACGCTGGAAGTGCTTTTGTTTTAGGTGTATCAAGCACTTACGAAAAAAGCAGATTTCCATCATTTCGCAGCAGGTTGCAAAATTTGATTGTCGGACAATTGTCGGACAGTATTTTTTAATAACCAAATTGTCGCAACTTTATTAAACAAAAAGATGGCAACACTTAAACTTTGTATCGTACCAGCTAAAGTGCTTATCAACGGAAAGCACAAAGTAAGAATATCTCTGGCACACAACTCCGGTACCAGGTACATTCCTACAAACTGTATCATCGATGACTTGTCCCAATTTAAAGACGGTCAAGTTGTCAATCACCCCGAAGCTGCATCTATGAACATGAAGCTCCGAAACCTGCTCAACCATTACCAAAAAGTCATAGACAACATCTATGATGTGGATGTATATTCATGTTCCGAACTCCGGGAAATCATCATCAAGAAGAAAGACCATACCAATGCCAAATTCTCCTCAGCTATGAATTCTTATCTATCTGAACTCGCAGAAGAGAAAAGAAGTAAATCAGAGAAGTTATATAGGCTATCCTGCCAGTCCTTCATTAAGTCACAAGGTGACTTATTACTTTCTATGATTACACCTCGGAATATAAAGCATTTCGAGATGGACCTTGAGGATAAGAGGTTATCCCCTACCACTATCAAAATATATCTGACATTACTCAAAGTGATTATCAACTATGCAAAGAAGCACAATATGGTGAAATATGAGATTGACCCTTTCGAGTTCTGCCGAATGCCATCCGCTAATATTCGTGAACTAGACCTTACTATTGACGAAGTAAAAGCTATCCGGGATATGGAAATTCCCAAATACAACATAGGTGTAGTACGCGACATATTTATGCTAAGTTATTACCTCGGTGGAATCAACCTTATAGATATGCTTGACATTGATTTCCGTAAAGATTGGATAGAATATTACCGACGGAAAACAAAGAACAAGAAAAGCGGTGAAAGCAAAACCGCATTTTCAATCCAACCGGAAGCCAGAGAAATCATAAACAAATACATGCAAAAAAACGGAAAACTTGTGTTTGGCAAGTACAAAACATTCGGGCAATGCTACTCCGTGGTATCACGTAAAATGGAAGAACTTGCCAAGATAGCTGGCATAAAGAAACATGTGATATATTATTCAGCCCGTAAATCATTCGTCCAGCACGGATTTGAATTAGGTATCTCCCTAGAAATACTTGAATACTGCATCGGCCAGTCGATGAAAACCAATAGACCAATATTCAACTATTTTAGGGTCATGCGAAAACATGCGGATGATGCAATGAGAAAAATCTTCGACAGTCTAAAGTGATTGTTCTTGGACGAAAGCTATTGCCTCGGCAGTAGCTTCTTCCCTCTCCTTTTCTATGTCGGAGTTCAAGCGGTCTATTAAGTCCATATTTCCCGTCAGCGCGGTTTTCACACAATCGGAAAACGTGACTGTCAACTGATAGTGACCGTAACCAATAAAGGACTTAGTGAGTTTCGGAAAGGATGATTCAAGTTTACCCATAACGCAACCGGATTAAGGAGCGGAAAAAAGAACGGTTCCGCTTTCCCGTTGCGTTACATACCAAGACAGGCACAGTGCCACCATTACAGCGACAACACGGGGGTCGGAACCGTATAAGAAAAACCACGGGCATTATAAAAACACCCGTGATAGACCGGTCAGAATTCCTACCTGTCTCTTAAAAGTATGTAACGCACTGCAAATATGGAAAAAATATGCGAAATAACGAAAATAATTCATGCAATAGTTGTTTAATAACCAAAAGATTATTATCTTTGTAATGTCAAATAACAAAAGTAACCAACATGAGTAACGAACAAATTAAAAAGGACCTGCTTATACAAAGAGCATTCCTCAAAAAAGAATTAGACCAGCTAAGGTTTATTGCCGAAGTTACCGGAACTAACCAGGAAAAAGAGATTGATAAAAGATTAGACCGATTACTGACAATCGACAAAATATTGAAAGAGTTAGAAAAAAAGAAGTAAAACAAAGTCCCTCTCTCCGGAGAGGGCACTAAAAAACAAATATATGGCACTGAAAGATGAATTACTGGCATTAAAGCCACTACTTGGTACAGACTCTCCAGAGTTCTATACCAAAATGAGAGAAATAGCCGCCAAGTACAATTCGGAAGAAGATAAAAAAGCTATTGCAGATTTCGTATCAGAACGCTTACAGAACATTGATAGGAAACTGGACGTTATAGAAGAAAGTGCAATCAAATTGCAATTACAAGAAGTTGCCGAAATAGTTTCTCTAAGCTATCTTGCGAAAAAGTATTTCAACAAGAGCCGTTCGTGGTTATATCAGAGGTTAAATGGCAATCTGGTAAACGGGAAACCGGCACGCTTTACCAAAGAAGAATTACAGACATTCAACAATGCACTACAAGACATATCTCAAAAAATAGGCTCACTTAGTATCTCATATTGATACTCTGTTATTTGACACCATCCCCGTAGTTGAGCCGCTACGGGGATTTTTATATCAATTACTTATCATCAATTCCCAATTATCCATAATAGTCATATCCCAACGTGGTACATCAAATTCATTATTGACCGATACCCCATATACAGAAAGACTCTTGCCGGCACTGTCAAACTCAATCAAAGCCGTTTCCTCTCCTTTCTGGATACGAAGATTCATAAAGTCTGTCATTTGTTCCCAATCGGTAGGGCCGATGAATAATGATTCTATGAGACGCTCTTTCACGGGTGCGCCAATGGCGGTATCCTTAATGCGTTCCAAATATAATAAAGCCTCTTTGTAAGTCATGGGGCAAAGATAGCAAAATATAGTGAAAAGGGGCGACTATTCAGCCACCCCTTCTGCTCATGGTATATATTTTTGAAGCCTTATTATAATTTTATTATTTGCATACGGAAGTCCACCTATCATATAGGATAAATCACCCCGCTGAAGAACTATACTTCCACCATTCATTTCTGTTAGCTTTTTAGCATAATACATGCCTATTCCATACCCATTCAAACTAGCTTTATTAGCCCATGTGCCTGAATAATTTTTCATAAAAACAGCTTCAGCCTCACTTTCTTCTATATATAAACTTTGCATTGATATTTCAATAATAACAGATGTTGAATCCGACCGAAACAGAATATTTAATTCTGATTCTATCCCCATATATTTTGAGGCATTATCCCATATGTGACCCAATACGACAGAAAAAGTTGAATAATCAATTAAAACATCTTCATAACAATTTCCAATATTTATATGATTGCTATTTTGAATAAAATCAAGAAAAAAAGGTTGTAAAGTTATACCAACAACCTTATGAATAGAATGTTTCTGTAAATCTAACTCTTCAATGTTAGAATTAATTAAATCAAACACATTCATTTCAGCATTAATTAATTTTATATTCTTTAGAATCCGGAATAAAGTAAATGCTGTCGTTTCTGGATTATCTTGTATATCCTCTTTTATAATATTAATTGTTTCTTTCCAATCTTTTTTGGCAATAGATTCTTGTGGAATTATACTCTCTAGTTCATCTTGAATTTTAGCATTATAATTATTTATATTATGTCTAAGCACCTTAGAACGAGCTTCTTCCGTTTCACAATCGCCTATTCTACAAAGCTGATTATAGACTAATATCAATATATCTAAAATACGCTTATATTGTTGAGTTGTAATATTCTCATCATATATACACAAATATACAAAACCACTATCGGTATTTTTTTTTCCATGTCTCTTAGTTTTTTTTAAAATTGGACATGTACAAAACATATTCTCAGCTTTACATTTATCTATTTCCGAATATAGTGTTCGAGGTACATTAGATAAAATAACATTATTTTGAGAGATAAAATGAAAATATGTGATCATAGCATTTTTACATACTGGTAAATAATTGCAATATACTTGCTATAGAAGCTGCATTTTGGATATTAAACGCAGAAGCTAATTTATCTTCCGTAAAATCTTTCGGATAAATTTTATTAAGTTTCCGTTCTATCTCATTTTCACTCATTGATATATTATATTCATTATAAAGAATTCTTTTTATCCGAACTATACAATTTTCCAAACAAAAAGCCTCTTTTGCCAAATGTTCAATAATACTACTAAATTCATATTGATCTGCTGTTTTCCTTATTCGATAATCAACAAGATTTGCCGCACTATGAAATGAATCAATTTTCCCTTGACTTTCAGCGCTGTACATTACCACCTTCTTATTGGGATATTGTTTTTTAATACTAACAATTAGCCCTAGCCCTGCATCTGAATAGCCCATTTTTGTACCGACACCTTGTATATCTACAAAAATAATATGTGCATCCAACACTTCCATTTGAGATAAACTATCTACATCCTTAATCCATACGGTATTCTTCCAACCGTCTTTATCTCTTAGTCTATCTACCAACTTAAATTTTTGGTCGTCGATAAATAATACCCTACAGCCATTCTTTATATCCTCTAAACTCCTATTGGGCATCTTTTGACGTTTTCTACTAAAAAAGTTATTCCACCAACTCATTTTCTTATATAAAAACAATTCAGAAAACAATATATTTTGTTTCTCCTTAATTATAAGTTATTAACTTAGCCCCAAATATAGCATATATAATCCATTTTACACATCATTTTCAGTATTTTTGTGTAACAGCTATCACAAACGAACTTAACACTCTACCTTGTATCGGCAACAATCACTTATCTAATAAGCAAGATTTTTTTACATTTTACCATACAAATAGATTATAACTTATTCCTGCGCCTATATACATGCCGCCCGGATAACCATAACCGACTTGCAACCCTAATCCCCAACGCTTCTTCTTCAACTTGATGGGGACCGAATGATAGACGTCATTCGTCACCGTCTGATATACCGTCTTCGGATACACCACCATACTATCCAGCCGAGGGTCTACATATCCGCTCACTACCGCACGATATAAACTATCTGAATACACCACTTGTCGGCGATGAAGCAAGGTATCACCTATCCGTGTCGTATCATCCGGTACGAAGCGCCAGAACACAGCCATCGGTGCGGAGATGAGAAGCGTATCAGTCTTGACGATAGTCCTTATCCTCGTCTCGGTTCTGACCTCTGCCGGAGGCTGCTCGTGCGGACGGAACCAAACCACCACACAAGCAACTGCCAGCAATACAACCAATATCCACGGTAACCTTTTCATTCCTCGAACCTTAAATCGTTAATCCGATTCATCCACCCCCGTTTGAATTTATTGTTCGCCGGACGTTTTTTGCATATATCCTCGATGAAGTCGAACCGTGCAATCTTAATCATGTCGAACAACTCACGAGGATTCTTGGCATTCACCGCGGCAATGGTCTTGGGACCAACAATGCCATCCACAGTAACACCAAGCAAACGTTGAGGAATCTTGATGCCATGTGCACCCGATGCCCACACCCAATCGACAAGGATATTCGCCACAGACTGGCTCGTTATCAAATCGGCTTTCCATCTGTCCCAATAATGCGGCTTGAGCACCCGTTTAACGACATCCTCACGGGTAAGCAGACGCAGGTCATCCACGTCTATATCACCGTCACCGTCCTTGTCATAGCCGCATGACTTCCACGTACCGATAGTCACACCCATATTCGTAGCACCTCCAAGGTCTGCCGGGTCATTCACGAAACCGCCTTCCCATTTTAGGATAAACGGTGCAAGTTGATTCACATTCGCCATTTCAATTTTCCTCCTTATTCAATTAATACCCATTTTGCGGTTCTCTATCACCGCACTTCTTTCTCTCACACCGTTTCAGTGCCAGTTCCAGTTTCAGGTCAGAATTAGCCTCCTTCAGTGTAAACAGCTCATCCTGTGCCTTACGGAGCCGGTCAGTCTGCTCCACAAACCGCTGTTCCTTCTTCGAAAGCTGCTTCTGAAGGAACTCGTTGTACTCCCGTAATGCCTTGAACTCCTCGACATCAGCATGTGCGTCCTCAATACGCGCGTTGGTCTTACGGGACATCCACCACTTGATAAGCTGCTTGATGCCCTCGATGCCACCGAGTGCGGTCACCAACATAACCCAATCATTCATATCCATTTCACCAATTCATTTAATAATCTACTAATAACCATTTCTTTGTCCGACACCGCACAAATGTACATCAGACGAAATCAAACAAGTTGTTGAATTACAATTTTCCACTGACATTCCGTGACAGCAAAAGTAATTGCTTCCACAACCTTGAAAAAGGACATAAAAAAAGAGCTCGATGACAACATAAGTTGCCACTAAGCTCTTGGTTATATGCAAAGATACGATTATTTTATGCAAAGTAAGAAAAAAATCGCTATCTTTGTGAAAAAGAAAAAGTTATATGATTTCTGTTACGGGCTTTCTAATTTTACTAATCGTTATATTCGCACTTTTTGCTTTAATTGTATGGTTAGGAGTAAAATGGTGTATAGATAATGACATTACTCCGTTGGGGTGGCATTGGAAGGAGTGATATCTTTCTCTGTATTTCCTTTTAAATCTTTTTCTTCAGGTAAATTATATACAAAGTCATATATCGTGTCAATATCAGGATGTTCTGTCCATTTTATAATTTTCAGATATTCTTTTTTAGTGTCATCTGGCAAATATTTTTCTTTGTCTTCCAAAATAGGTATGAGTGACATGAATTGGCTGATTATTGTATTTAGGGAATGTTTTTGCTTAGATTTTGCCTCCTCTTTTAATCCATCCAGACATCCCATTAATCTACCGTGTCGAGAGCTTACTATGAAATTTCCACTATTTGCATAAGTAAAATATGCCCTTACAGCACAATTCATATCATTGATCTGTTCGTTTAACTCCGATTTTACCAAGGCTATTTCTTTTTCAAAGTTCCTCTTCATTTCTGATATCTCCTTATTCATATTACTTTGTATTCTTTTTTCAAGTACAATGTAATTTACGGCTAAAAATAAAGCAAGCACTGTTACTAGAACAGCCAATACTCCAACCAATGCAGCCATCAAATCAATTTCCATTGGAACTGTCTTAACATAATACATTCCAATAGCACTACCTACGCAGATTATGGCGAAAATTCCACATATTGCAATAGCTAAATTCTTTCTCATAGTATTAATTTAAAAAATGGCGAATCCTCTATAAAGAAGTGTCCCCACCGGCATAGATACCGGAACCCGACTGACTACGGGTTACACTCCTTCATAGAGGATTCATGTTGTTTCTATTGTTTCGGGGATTACAAATATAGAAACAGAGTTCGGTATTTCCTAATTTTAGACTTCCATTCTCCGCAAATGGTCATCCAATGTTTTAGGATTGCATTTAAGCTTACGACAGATAGCAGCCTTCGAATATCCGTATTCAAGCATCGTTTTAATCAATCCTTCTTTGCCCGTCAGCTTGTAATGCGAGTTATGCCCACCCTTATGCCGCCCTAATTTCTGTCCTTCGGCAACACGCCTGGCAAGACCTTCTTTGGTCCGTTGCGAAATCAAATCACGCTCAATCTGAGCTGACAGACCAAAAGCGAAGGCAAGTATCTGAGACTGTATATTGTTACCCAACTCATACTTCTCCTTTACAGTCAGAACAGTGATTTTTTTTTGCATGAGAGTGTTTAGAATGCTCATCACTTCCATCAGACGACGCCCAAGACGACTAATTTCAGAGCAAATAAGGGTATCGCCCTTCTTGAGCTTCTTTAGTAAGGTGCCAAGCTTCCGTTCTTTTGCAGACTTGGTTCCGGATATGATTTCCGACACCCATTTGTCTATTTGCAGTTCTCTTATCTTACAAAATTTCTCTATCTCAAATTTCTGATTCTCAACCGTTTGTTTATCTGTACTGACTCTAATATACGCGTAAATCATTTTTCACGCAAAGATATAAAACTCAATTACAAGGTAGAAAATAGCACATCCTTATAAGATGCCTATCCAAAGTTATCGGATTACATTGCAGCCTTCTACAAATGGCAGCTTTGGAATATCCGTATTCAAACATCTTTTTTATTAGCCGTTCCTTTCCAGTCAATTTATAATGGGAATTCTGAACACCTGGTTTTCGTCCAAGCTTCATCCCCATGGCTACCCGCCTGGCAAGTCCGGCTTTGGTTCTCCTTGATATATCTTCTCGCTCCCTTTGAGCAAATAAGACCTTTAAAAACGTATCTTGCACAGAATCTGAATCATCTTTAATAAGCTTGTCATCACGGATTTCTACAATATTGGCTTTGGCAATCAGACAATGAGATATGATAGCTATAACCATATACGCACAACGTCCAAGTCTTGAAAGTTCCGTAACATATATGGTATCGCCTTGGTCTATCGTATTCAGTATCTTACCTAATTTCCGCACATTGGGATGCCTGGCACCAGACACACTCTCTTCAATCCACTTATCTATAATGAGCCCCTTGCGCTTGCAATATTGCATAATCTCGTACCGTTGGTTTTCAACGGTCTGTTTTTCACTGCTGACCCGTATGTAACCGTAATTCATAGGATTCTGTTTTTCTCCTTTAAAAGTAAGAATTTATATGCAATTAATAAAGTATCGAACATAAAGTTTTCATAATCCGGAGGATTCGCCCCTTAAATATGCAATGTTATGGCAGAGAAGCAGGATATAGCAATGAATGAGTTTCCGATAAACAATGTAGCGGACTATCTGTATACTGAGAAAGGGAACAACCAGCAGAAGGTAACTCCTACAGATTTGGTGAAGAGTTGTGGATTTTTCAGATTTAACAAAGTTTTCGCTCCAGGAGAACAGTACGAATTACCCTATAGCTCTGGGTTAATTATGATACAAAACTCCACTCAGACACACGATAAGGCTGTTGCAACTTTGTGTGGAGGTGGAAGTGGAACTGTGATAGTTCCATCAAGTGTCATTAATTTCTTCTCTGAAGTTTCAGGTAAAGTCTGCGTATTTAATACTGGAACAAATACGAAGTATGTTGTTAAAAACAAAAATGAATCATCTACTAACGTTATCTTGACATTCATAGGATAAAGTTCAATTTGCTTTACTAAAATTAGATAGCGGATTGAGCTTTATGTTTCTCTGCCGTGTTCTTTGCCCCTTAAATGTGCAATATTATGGCAGATGATATTAAGGAAAATGAAATGACTTCGGTCAGCAGCGTGAATTATGTGAGAGCGTTAAAGGGTAAGGACAGCGTATTGGTTACTCCTTCATCTCTAATGACGCAAATAGGCATTTTACATACATCATTCTCCCTTTCTCCAGGAGAACAGTATGAATTACCCTATAAATCTGGGTTAATTATGATACAAAATTCCAATCGTTCACACGAAAAGGCTGTTGCAACTTTGTATGGAAGTGGAAATGGAACTGTAATAGTCCCATCAAGTACCATTCAATTTTTCTCGGAAGAAATAGGCAAAGTTTGTGTTTTTAATAATGGAGAAAATACGAAATATATTATCAAAAATACAAGAAATGAATCTCAAAATATTATCATTACATTTATAGAATAAATCTATTTAGTTTACCAAATAGGAAGAGCTTTTCCTACCTTATATTTTTCCGTCATATCCTTTGCCCCTTAAATGTATTAAGTATGGCAGATGATATTAAAATGAATCAGTTCCAGATAGTGACTGATGCGGATTATGTGTATGTGGAAAAAACAGATAGTGGGCAAGCTAAGATGGAGCTTCCCTCATTAAGTACATTACTGTCTATTAAGGGTATTGGAACCACGTCTTTAAACGATTTGAATGAAGCATACAAGGTTTTAAATGAAGGTTTAAGCGTCGTTTATATAGGAAAGACAGAAAATTCACCGATAGAATATGGTATTTGTATTCATGTGCAGCGTTCATATAAAGGAGATGTCAGTGGTAGCCAATTTATCTTTCAGATGGTAAGCGGTGGTGGAAGGACATGCATTAGAGAAGGAAGTGGAACAATGTCTTTTATTAATTATACAGATTGGAGGCAAATATAAATTACCTATAATAAAGCTATTTATTCATTCTACTTTTTCTGCCATATCCTTTGCCCCTTAAATGTGTTAAGTATGGCAGAGAAGCAGGATATTAGAGAAGAGCAAATGACTGTAACCAACAGTGTGGATTATCTGCGAGGCTTGAAAGGAAATAACAGCGTGTTGATTAGCGTATTAGATGCTATATCGAATAAGGCAATTGTTAATAAAGGACATGTTAAGACTGACGTCCTTAATATCGTCGGGAATTATGTTGCATATTCAACATCAGATATTGATGGCAGTGGAATAGATGGTTGTCTTATCTCGATAAATCCGACCGGGCTTGAAGGTGCACAGATTAAAGTTGCATATAATATGAGCATAATTAAAGTTAGAGCTGCCTATAATGTCGATGGAGCAGCGAAATGGTCAGATTGGAAGTCAATAACTATTACTTGAACTAACTATTTATTTCCTCCTTTCGCTTTTCTGCCATACTCTTTGCCCCTTAAATGTATTAAGTATGGCAGAACAAGATATTAGAGAAAATACGATGAGTGGTGGAACTCCGGCACGGCTGCGTGGACTGGCGGCAAACGGCAACAGTATATCACCGACATTGGAAGAGGTGGCAGAAACTTTCGGTAAAGGATATGCTGCAGATTTGAATAACGAAACAGATTATGGAATTTCTGGCATGTTTAACGCTGATACTATTAATCATCCACCCATTTCATCAGATATTATTTTTGGCATATACTCAAATCATAGAGCAAAATATATAACAGGAGGAGTGTTTTTGTATCAAATAGCTGTCCCAGAAAATATGATAGGAATGTATGTAAGACGATGCTGGAATGGGAATTGGAGCGAATGGAAGTCAGTAACTCTTACTTAAAACTGTGGAATTATTCCACAATACCGTGGAGCACTCCACAATATTCCACAGTATTGTTAAAAGAGGATTTTGCCTTATATTAATGAAAATGAATGCAATATTGTTGCGCAATCATTCTGGTATCAATTTTGTACTATGGTTTATGTCTTAAAAGTTATCAGTAACTTGTAGTTGTTATGGTTAGGCAATAGGTATTAGTTGCATTAAGGTTTAAAGACATTTTGTTCATATTGATTTTCATTCGGAAACTCTCTTTGTTTGGCATTGCATCCCGGTCTGTGAAGTATCGGGATGTTTTTACTTAGATGGTTGCTGTTTCCGACTAAATACTGTAACTTTGTATAGTTAGCCGATATACTACTTAACTAATACTATTTTATTCTTTGGAATAATGAAAGTATTCTCGGTCTGTGAAGATCGGATGCTTTTGGTGGGTAATGCCGCCAATTATTCCAGTTAAGTGTTTAGGTTTTATGCAGTCTACCCCATGAATGGACTGCATTGACAAGAAGTATTCTGCCCGTTCTGACCGAGATGGCCGGAACGGGCATAACCAGAATGAAAATCCACATGGCTTGCAGAACCACTATCATAAGGTACCAATCCTTTTTAAAACTATGTATGTTTCAGTGCTTCTGTTGTTTTTGATAAAAAAGCTACCATTTGTCGTTTTTCGACCGAAAGCAACACCTTTAGTCCCATCTGTATAATCACAGTAAAAATTTGAACCTGCATCTGACACAAAACCTTTTGAATAGGAACCAAAAGCAAATATAGCAGTTGCTGCATTGTTGGGGGATGCAAGCAAATACATACCGTACCCCAAGTCGCCAAGGTCTTTTTCCTCTTTTGCCGCCAATGTAAAGCTATAGGTATATATTCCCATTGCGTTCATTACCTCTTCCAATGTTGGTGATATACTGTTGCCGTTTTTATCCAGTCCACGTAATCTTGTAGGTGTTCCACCACTCATCGCATTCTCTCTAATATCTTGCTTATCTGCCATATTCTTACATTTAAGGGGCATAATTTCCGGATGGAAATATTACCCGATTTAACATTTTAATAATTAACTCGTTTTGTAAATTATAAATCAAATTTTTCCGTAATATCTGAAGAACTCAAAAG
>OKRU01001427.1_pt1 | contig 23599 bp, 19 predicted proteins | sample 1601131 | NCBI WGS metagenome assembly OKRU01 (sample SAMEA3541558, study PRJEB24748) | human gut metagenome | biome: human gut; feature: human-associated habitat; material: faeces | place: China | collected 2012
ATACTTTACATTTTTTAATTGTTAAATCGATGTAAAGTAAATCTGTATCATGACAAGCGCGAGGAATAAAGCTGAAAAATTAAACGGATAGACAGAAAAAAGGAGAATGTTTTTCAGTGATATATGCAAATAAAAAACTGTATGCCGATCTTAAACATGACCGACATACAGTTCTGAAGAATATGTGTGTAAAAAATAGCTGCACCTCAGCATCAACTGCAAATCAAATAAGAGGCATGCCCAATTCGGCGCATTCGCGTCGCATGTCCTCCGGCCAAATACTAGCCTGAATCTCACCAAGATGTGCCTTATGGAGAAGCACCATACACAGACGGCTCTGTCCGATACCGCCACCGATGCTCAAAGGAAGTTCGCCGTCAATAAGACGCTTGTGGAAATACAGCTCCTTCCTGTCTTCCTTGCCAGTAATCTTAAGCTGGCGCAGGAGTGCCTCCTGATCTACACGGATACCCATTGAAGAAAGTTCAATGCTTCTGTTCAGCGTAGGATACCAAACCATGATATCTCCGTTGAGTCCGTCATATCCGTCTTCGTTCTTGGTTGTCCAATCGTCATAATCCGGTGCACGCAGGTCATGCGGTTCGCCGTTGCTCAATTTTCCTCCTATACCTATTATAAATACAGCACCGTACTCCTTACATATAGCGTTTTCGCGCTCCTTAGACGACATTCCCGGATATTTCTGCAAAAGTTCTTCTGAATGTATAAAATGGATTTCTTCCGGCAGGAAAGGTTTGATCTGCGGATATGTCTCGCAAACGAGATATTCCGTACGTCTGATTGAAGCATAAATGCACTTCACCATTTTCTTCAGAAAAGCAAGATTGCGGTCCTCTGCTTTAATGGTGCGTTCCCAGTCCCACTGGTCAACATAGAGCGAATGCAGGTTGTCAAGCTCTTCATCGCCACGTATGGCATTCATGTCTGTATACAAACCGTAACCTGGCTCTATGCCATATTCGGCCAACATAAGACGTTTCCACTTGGCAAGTGAATGTACCACCTCGGCCACTCTCTCACCCATATCCTTTATTGGGAACGTCACAGGTCTTTCCACACCGTTCAAATCATCGTTTATACCAAGTCCCCTAAGTACAAAAAGCGGCGCAGTGACACGTCTTAGGCGAAGCGCTGTTGATAGATTAATCTGAAAGAAGTCTTTTATCGTTTTGATACCTTGTTCAGTCTGTGTCGGGTCAAGCAACTGCTTATAACCCTCAGGCTTAATCAATTTGCTCATATATTTTACTATTTTGTAGATTTCATCCACAAATATATAATTTTCAAAAGTAAATACAGAAGAAAAACTCAATTATTATTTCAAATAGTAAGCAATTTTTCGCATCGAATCGCAAATATGTAAGCAAACGCCCTATACACAAATCACATTTTTATCATTTTAACGCTTAATAAAATAAAATGTACATCACACACTAATAATTCAAGACAGCAAACATATATTCCAGCACAAAAAGACGTTCACCACATGCACACGGATAAGGAACAAGATAAATACATTTTTTAATTTGATATAGTCGGCGAAAACATTACCTTTGCAGACATAACAGGTGTTCATGCCGTGCCGTCCGGCCGTATGGATGAAAAGGGAATCGGGTGAAAATCCCGAACAGTACCCGCTGCTGTAATCTTGTTTGCAAAGCCTGACAAACAGCAACTCCACTGAAGGACAGACCCTTTGGGAAGGAGTCAGGCTTAAGAAAGTCAGAAGACCTGCCTGTACGTTCAGTTCTTGCCGACTCGGGGTTTAGGAGGCAATACACATTATTATAATATAAAGCGAAATAGGCATTTTCTCAGTACGCACCACTGTGCGTGGATGCGTTGCGCAATTGAATCAGCACCACAGCCGAAAAACTTCGGAGTAAACTTTTGCTGTCATCCGAAAAACGGACATGGGCGCATACGCTTCAAAACAGCAGAGCCCTTGGTGATGCTTGAGAGAAGTGCCGAGCCGGAATTTCGCATGTTTTATGAATCTCAAAAAAACGTTCAAAAGAAATGATTCAGACAGTTGTAAAGAGAGACGGACGCATTGTCGGCTTCAACGAGCAGAAAATAATCACTGCGATACGCAAAGCCATGCTCCACACCGACAAGGGCGAAGACATGGATCTGGTGCATCTCATAACCGACCACGTGACAGTGAAAGGCAAGCCGCAGATGACGGTCGAGGAGATACAGGACGCTGTGGAAATGGAACTGATGGCAAGCCGCCGCAAGGACGTTGCACAGAAATACATTGCCTACCGCAATCAGAGAAGCATTGCCCGCAAAGCCAAGACACGCGACATGTTTCTTGAAATCATCAACATAAAGTCAAACGACATCACTCGCGAAAATGCAAACATGAATGCCGACACACCGGCAGGAATGATGATGAAATTCGCGAGCGAAACGACAAAGCCGTTTGTCGACGACTATCTTCTCAGCGATGATGCCAAAGAGGCGGTAAGAGGCAACTATCTGCACATACACGACAAGGACTACTACCCTACCAAGAGTCTTACCTGCGTACAGCATCCGCTCGACAAGATACTGAAGGAAGGATTCTCTGCTGGACATGGTGAATCGCGCCCTGCCAAGCGTATAGAAACAGCGAGTATACTCGGATGCATATCTTTGGAAACTGCTCAGAATGAAATGCACGGAGGTCAGGCCATACCGGCTTTCGATTTCTATCTTGCACCATACGTGCGCAGCAGTTTCATTGAAGAAATAAAGACGCTTGAGGAGCTGAACGGACAAGACCTGTCACATCTGTACGACAGTCAGATTGCAGATTACATCACTCTGCCTCTCGACGGACTTCAAGGGGAAGCACGCATGCTTCAGCACGCCATAAACAAGACTGTTGCAAGAGTGCATCAGTCAATGGAAGCATTCATACACAACATGAACACCATACACTCGCGCGGAGGCAATCAGGTGGTGTTCAGTTCCATAAACTACGGTACGGACACATCAGCCGAAGGCCGGTGCATCATACGCGAGGTTCTGCGCAGCACGTATGAAGGAGTAGGCAATGGCGAGACAGCCATATTCCCTATACAGATATGGAAAAAGAAAAGAGGCGTGAACTACCTGCCGGAGGATCCGAACTACGACCTTTACAAATATGCATGCAAGGTTACGGCTAGAAGGTTCTTCCCAAACTTCATAAATCTTGATGCCACATTCAACAGACACGAGAAATGGAGAGCTGACGACCCTCAGCGTTACCAATACGAGACTGCAACGATGGGATGCCGTACAAGAGTGTTCGAAAACCGCTTCGGACCGAAAACATCAATCGGACGCGGCAACATATCGTTCTCTACAATCAACATTGTACGTCTTGCACTGGAGTGTCGTACTATCGAAAATAAGGAAGAACGTATAGCCGCATTTTTCGCAAAACTCGACGCCATGCTCGAAACTACGGCAAATCAGCTTCACGAAAGACTTGAGTTCCAGAAAACGGCGTTTGCAAAGCAGTTCCCTCTGGTGATGAGTGCACTGTGGCTGGGAAGCGACACTTTGAAGCCGAACGACACAATAGCATCTGTCATCAACCAGGGTACATTGGGAATCGGTTTCATAGGACTGGCAGAATGTCTGGTGGCTCTCACCGGCAAGCATCACGGGGAATCGGACGAAGCTCAGGAACTCGGTCTGAAAATAGTGACATACATGCGCGACCGTGCGAACGACTTCTCAGAAAGATTCCAGCACAACTACAGCATTCTGGCTACACCGGCAGAAGGACTTTCGGGCAAATTCACAAAAATAGACCGCAAGACTTACGGTTCTATACCTGGAATAACAGATCGCGACTACTATACAAACTCAAACCATGTACCGGTTTACTACAAGTGCAGCGCACGTCACAAGGCTGAAATTGAAGCACCTTACCACGATCTGACACGAGGCGGACACATATTCTACGTTGAAATGGACGGTGACGCCACACACAATCCGGAAGCCATCATGCGGGTTGTGGACATGATGGACCGCTTCAACATGGGCTACGGTTCCGTAAACCACAACCGCAACCGCTGCATGGAATGCGGATACGAGAATGCAGACGCAAATATGCAGGTATGCCCTAAATGCGGAAGCACACATATAGACAAGCTGCAGCGCATAACAGGCTACCTTGTGGGAACAACAGAACGCTGGAACAAAGCAAAGCTGGCCGAACTCAACGACCGCGTAATACATTCTGACAATTGAACTGTGGAACTATGATTTCGCTTATAAAAATAGTGGAAGATACGACGGTTGACGGCCCTGGATTCCGCACCGCCGTCTATGGTGCCGGATGCCCGAACGCCTGCCCGGGATGCCACAATCCGCAATCGTGGAAGATTGAGGCCGGACGCCCCACTCCTGTAGAAGAAATTTTCGACGTCATACAGGCAGATGAATTTGCAGACGTCACGTTCAGCGGTGGCGATCCGATGCTCCAGCCCAAAGGCTTTGCACGATTGGCACAAATGGTGAAACAGAAGACGGACAAGAACATCTGGTGCTACACGGGATATACATTTGAACGAATAATGCAGAATCCGGAACAGCGAGAACTGCTCAAATGGATTGACGTACTGGTGGACGGGCCGTACATAGAATCAATGCACGACCCAGACCTCATGTTTCGCGGAAGCAGCAACCAGCGCATCATTGACGTACATGCTTCTATGGACCACGGACATGTGGAACTCTACAAACAGGCATAAGCCCAAAAGGAAGTACAGACAACATACAAAAAATAAGGACCGCAAAGCCATATAGAGCATTGCGGTCCTTTTCTATTATATCATCTATAAAACTATCGACCTATACAAAGAGATGTACAATAGAGCCTTCTGCACACACTATGTGCTCAGAACAAGAAGCTCTATTTTACGATGGAATTAGTTTCTGAATCAGGGAAAACAACTGTAGGCTTGAAAGTCTTGGCCTCTTCAAAGTCCATCAGAGCGTAGGCAATGATAATTACTATATCACCTACCTGAACTTTTCTTGCAGCTGCTCCGTTGAGACAAATCTCACCGCTTCCCCTGCGTCCTTTTATAATATAAGTCTCAAATCTTTCGCCGTTGTTGTTGTCGACAATCTGCACTTTTTCACCGGCTATAAGATTCGCTGCATCCATCAGATCCTCATCAATCGTGATGCTGCCCATATAGTTAAGGTTAGCCTCAGTCACACGGACGCAATGGAGCTTCGATTTCAATACTTCTATCATCATAATGCTTACAGATCTGAATATGGTTTATTTTTCCTTGTACTTGACATTATCTATAAGACGCACAGGACGTGCACCGCAGAAGACTGTTATACAGCCGACGATATAATCGCTGTCGTCCCAAGAAGCAAGACTGCGGAGAGAATCACCGTCAACGATCTCGTAATACTGTACTTCAAGTCCTTCGTGAGCATTGATTGTGTCAATTACAAATTTCTTTGTTTCCTCGAGTGTATGCTCCTTGGCATAATCAACACTGGCAAAAAGAGTTTTTGAAATATTCAGAGCCAAAGTTCTCTCTTCAGCGGTCAAGAGTGCGTTGCGGCTGCTCAATGCCAAACCGTCGTCCTCACGGACAATCTTGCATGGGCATATTTCTACAGGAATATTGAGATCCTTGACCATGGCCTTGACTACAGCAATCTGCTGGAAATCCTTTTCTCCGAAATAAGCCTTATCTGGCTCTACGTAGCTGAACAGTTTGCTTACAATCTGGCAAACTCCATTGAAATGTCCTGGTCTGAACGCTCCTTCCATAACGGTGTCCGTAGGAGGATAAGAGAATGTACGCGTATCAGGTTCCGGATAGACCTCTTCTGCCGATGGAGCAAAAACTATATCGGCTCCCATAGATTCAAGCAGACGACAATCTGCCTCCAACGTTCTAGGATATGTTTCCAAATCCTTTTTATCGTTGAACTGGGTAGGATTGACAAATACGCTGACTACCGTGACATCGTTTTCCTTAACACTGCGTCCTACAAGTGAAGCATGACCTGCATGAAGAGCCCCCATTGTAGGCACCAGACCAATTTTTTTCCCTTCAGACCTAAATGCCGCAAGTTCGGCTTTAAGTTCCTGAACTGTATTTACAACTTTCATTTTAATTTGTTTATGAAACCATTTGTTTCCGTAACAGCCTGCAAAGTAAGCTATATTTTTGCAAAAACAGAAACACTATCATATAAAAACTGCCTTTTGACACTTTTTACTGCACTAATTATCCGCAAGCCGGCATATTCATCGACAAATCAAGATATTTAAAAACAAAAATCCAGATTGTAGGAGACATAACACGATAGCTATAAAACGATAAAAACGCAAGCCGAAAGATACACGCATCTACGATATCATACATACGCTTTTTCAACTCAAAACGACAGCAAATATGCACCTGCTGGTTAGTCGACAGACTCTCACATATTTATTAATAAAATGAAAAACGTTGCATTAATCGCCATTTATGCGTACATTTGCATAATGTATTCACAATATACAAAATAATGAAGGCAAAAAAGATACTGTTTATTACACAAGAGATTACACCATTTGTACCTGAATCTGAAAGAGCACTGATAGGAAGAAATCTCCCCCAGGCAATACAGGAAAGAGGACACGAAATCAGAACATTCACTCCTAAATGGGGCATCATAAACGAGCGCAGAAACCAACTGCACGAAGTTATACGTCTGTCTGGAATGAACCTCATCATCGATGAGACAGACCACCCGCTCATCATCAAAGTTTCTTCTATACAGGCTGCAAGAATGCAGATCTATTTCATCGACAACGATGACTATTTCCAGAAAAGGACCATGACATGCGATCCTGACGGAAATGAATATGAAGATAACGGTGAACGTGCAATCTTTTACGCCAGAGGTGTGCTTGAAACAGTAAAGAAACTCAGATGGGTACCCGACGTTATTCATTGTGATGGATGGATCACTGCATTGGCTCCTATTTTCATAAAGAAAGCCTACAAAGATGAACCGTCTTTCCAAAATGCAAAAGTTGTGTTCACTGCTACATCAAAGGAATTCCAGAATGACCTTGGAGAACACTTTGCAGATTGTCTCCCATTCAAGGATATCTGCAAGGAAGACTTTGAAGATGTGTGCAACGGCAAATTTGGACATACAGAATTGTCTAAAATTGCAGTCAAGTATTCTGACGGTTTGATTCTTGGCGATGAAGGTGTAGATCCGGCAATTGCAGAATACGCAAAGAGCCTCAATCTGCCTATCCTCGAAAATCAGTCGGAAGAGACTTACCGCGATGCATACAATTCATTCTACGAGACTGTAATGGATTAAAACCGCTAAGGAATACCATAATATATTCCGTCATGAAAATAAGAAACATATTGTACGTCATCTCTACCGGCTTGGCAATGCTGAGCTGCGACGACAACACGTCAACATTGGGTGTAGACATCATGCCTCCACACGATTTTGTGACAAACGAATACAAAACCTACAAGCTCAGTTCCGAATCGTATCTTGCCGGAGATTCTGTACTTGCACGTTCAAGTATATCTTATCTCGGAAAATTCACAGATCCTGAAACCGGAACAGTCGTGAAGTCAGACTTTCTCGCACAATTCTACTGTGCAGAAACATTCTCATTTCCTGACAGCGTTGTGAATGGTGAAATAACATCCGCCGATCTGAAACTTTTTGTTGAAGACTACATAGGTGACTCGTTGGCCACATTCAAGTTAAGCGTTTATCCGCTCAATGTTGTAATGGATGCCGACCAGGACTATTACACCAACATAGATCCGAGCAAATATTGTGATCTTAATGCAGAACCGCTTGCAGTGAAATGGTTCACACTATCCGACCGTACAATAGAAGATGAAGACAGATGGTCTGGAGATTATTACCGCAGCATCAATATAAGTTTGCCGAAATCCATAGGACAGACTATCTATGATGATTATCTTAAGAATCCATCTCATTTCGAGAACACCACTGCATGGGTAAACAGCGGTCTCCCAGGAAGTAAAGGATTCTATTTCAAGCTTGAAAGCGGTGACGGAGCTATAGCCTACATAGACGTGTCGCAGTTCAACATCAACTTCAACTACTATGATGAGAACTACAAGAAAGACACATTGGGAACATGTCAGTTTGCATCTACAGAAGAAGTAATACAGGCTACCCGATTCGAGAACTCCGGACTTGAAGAACTGATGGAAAACAAAGAGGCTACATATCTGAAGACGCCTGCAGGAATATTCACAATGCTGACACTTCCGATTGACTCTATCCACACAAACGATACCATCAATTCTGCAAGCATAACGCTCACCAGATACAACAGTACGGTAAACAGCGAATTCAAACTCGGAATTCCTCAAACACTACTGATGGTAAGACTTGACGACTACGAGAACGGATTCTTTGAGAAATATCAGGTCAGCGACAACGAATCATCATACGTTACTTCATTCAACAGCAGTTACAATACATACACATTCAGCAACATATCACGTCTGCTGATCAAATGTATGAATGAGAAGAAAAACGGAACTGCTACTGAAAACTGGAACAAGGTTCTGCTTATACCAGTCAGCGCAACGTATGATTCGTCAAATAAACTCATAAGAATGACACACGATTTCAGCATGTCAAGCGCAAGACTCGTAGGAGGAAAAGACAAAGTTGAAATGGATGTGATATACAGCAAGTTCAACCGCTGAAAAAATTTAGTTATCAGCTAGAAACAAGCATAAACGGACTTGCAGAAAGAACACAAACGACGATAGAACAAAACAAAAATCCCTGGAAGCAATGACTACAAGCTTCCAGGGATTTTTATTTATGCTGAGTAAATCAGTATTTTAAGATTATAAGTATAAAGTCAAGCATTTTCAGAAGCATTTTCAGCATTCTTCTCATCCATAATCTTTTTTATAAGCGGAATGAGCACCTTGTGTATGACTTTATCATTCAGTCTGTGTCCGCCTTCAAAACGTATGGCGTTCGGATAGTGCTTGCGGAACATGTCATAAGTATTAACAACAGGGTCATCTATACCAAAGAGTCCGTAGCAGTTCTTCAGGTCAAAATCCGTTATTCCCTTAAACTGTGCACGCTCCATCTGATTATGGTGCTGAATTATCTCCTTTGTAATCTTGAATTCCTTCTGATTGTCCTTTCGTCCGTTGTAAAACTTGTGAACACCAGTCTTGAGCACTTTACTCATCGTTGACATGTTGAAGGCCGGATTCACGCATATACGTACAAAACCACGCATCTGCTGTGCATACATGCCTCCCATACTGGTGCCTATGATGATGTCCGGCTGTTCTTTTTCACAAAATTCCTTCAAGTAAGGCAAAGCCTCAACAGGATCGACTGGAATATCTGGTGCTACAACTTCAGCTTCAGGAAAACACTTGCGGAGAATGTCCACAGTACCGCTGACCCCGGAAGAACCGAAACCGTGAAAATAGACAAGTTTCATAAGATTCTGATTTTTCCGCCAAAGATAGCAAATTTATCATATAGTTATAACCTTAATTATTGCCTAAGTCCATAATGTCTACAGTACCCCCTTACTTGAAGGAAGCTGGAACTTATAAATGTCGCGCTTTATAGCCATCTTGAGCGAACGTGCAAGCGCCTTGAAGATTCCCTCAATCTTATGATGCTCGTTCTCACCTTCAGCCCATATATTCAAGTTCATCTTGGCAGCATCGCTGAAACTCTTGAAGAAATGCATGAACATCTCTGTTGCTACATCGCCTACCTTCTCACGCTTGAACTCAGCATTCCATACAAGCCATGGTCTGCCGCCGAAATCGAGCACAACGTGACACAGAGAATCATCCATCGGCAGACAATATCCGTACCGTTCGATGCCCCTCTTGTCTCCGAGCGCCTTTGCGATACATTCACCCAGTGCAAGTCCGGTATCCTCGATAGTGTGATGCTCATCAACGTTCAAATCACCTTTCACGTTAATCTTCAAATCAATGCCTCCATGCTTGGCAATTTGCTCCAGCATGTGATCGAAGAACCCCAAGCCTGTGCTCACACTGCATTCACCAGTACCGTCAAGATTCATCCACACATCAACATCAGTTTCGTGTGTAGTACGTCTGACTGAAGCAGTACGCTCACCAGCAAAGATTATTTCGCAAATCTTGTCCCACGTGTCGGCAACATATACATCACTATCGTCAGCAAAGTCACCACGCAATTGCGGATTAATTATAATAGCTCTGCATCCCATATTCTTTGCCAATTGCGCATCCGTAGCTCTGTCGCCGATAACGAAACACTTGCTCATATCATAATCACCGGAAAGATATCTTCCCAGCATACCAGTTCCTGGCTTGCGCGTAGGCAGATTGTCCGATGGAAAAGACCTGTCAATGAGAATATCATCAAACTCTACACCCTCCCCTTTCAAGACATCAAGCATAAGATTATGTGTTGGCCAAAACGTATCTTCAGGATACGAATCCGTACCCAATCCGTCCTGATTGCTGACCATCACAAACTCAAAATCCAACTTTGTCCTTATGAAATTGAGATTTCTGATTACGCCTGGCAGAAACTCGAACTTATCATACGAATCAATCTGCTCATCCTCAGGTTCCTTAAGGATTGTACCGTCTCTATCTATAAACAGCGCCTGTTTCATACATCATATTTGTTTTAAGGTCAGAAAACATCAGAAACTCATCCTTTATATTTTCTCAGTGCAGCAAGCAGCTGAGTGTTTTCAGACTTGTTTCCTACTGTCACACGCAAACAATCGCCGCACAGTGCCACCTTGCTTCTGTTTCTTACAATAATACCATTATCTACCAGATAACGATAAATCTTGTCGGCATCATCCACCTTTGCAAGGAAGAAATTTGAATCTGTCGGATAAACCTTACGGCAAAGAGGCAATACAGAAAAGGCCTCGACAAGGAAACGTCTCTCTTCAAGTATCATATTAACCTGCATCTGAATAGAAGGCAGATTTGTCAATACCTCCTTCGCCTTTTCCTGTGTAAGCTGATTTACATTATATGGATACTTAACCTTGTTGAAGAACTCAATTATCTCCGGCTGTGCATAAGCAATTCCCAATCTGATGGCTGCACATCCCATAGCCTTTGAGAAAGTGTTAAGCACAATCATATTCTTATATTTATCCAAATCCAGACGGAAAGGACGTGCACATGAAAAATCGCTGTATGCCTCGTCAATCACAACAATACCGTCGAACAGCTCCAACACTTTCACAATCTCCTCTCTCGACAGATTATTACCTGTAGGATTGTTCGGAGAACAAATAAAAATCAGTTTGGTGTTCTCATCAACAGCATCCAGCAACCATTCAGCCTTAAACTGAAAATCGTCATCAAGTCTAACCTTGCGATACTCCACATCATTGATGTCTGCACACACCTCATACATACCGTATGTAGGTTCAAGCGCAACCACATTGTCCTTTTCCGGCCTACAGAAAATTCTGTAAACAAGGTCTATCGCCTCATCACTGCCGTTGCCCAAGAAAATCTTATTTTTCTCCACGCCTTTCACATTCGCAAGCATAGCCTTAAGATCCTCCTGCAGCGGATCCGGATAACGGTTCACCGGATTATTGTACGGACTCTCATTGGCATCAAGAAACACCGAAGCCTTGACACCTTTATATTCATCTCTTGCCGAACTGTACGGCTTGAGGTCAAGAATATTCTTTCTAACTAGTTCTTTCAAATCTTTCATTTGTACACCTATATTTTTCTGCCGTGCCACAAACTTATTTTCGATTCTCAACAGCCAGACGTCTTATCCGCATGGCATTGCAGTGAGCATCCAGACTCTCGCAGTGAGCCATTATCTCTACCGTAGGTCCCAGATTCCTCACGCCGTCGGCTGTCAGTTCCTGGAAAGTAATCTTTCTCATAAAACTGTCGAGATTCACACCGCTGTAAGCCTTGGCATATCCGCTTGTAGGCAACGTGTGGTTTGTACCCGATGCATAGTCACCGGCACTCTCGCATGAATAATTTCCGAGGAACACGGAACCGGCATTGCGAATTCGTTCTGCCACATCCATATAATTCTCAACGGCCAGTATAAGATGTTCCGGTGCATACTCGTTTGTCAGTTCCACAGCCTCATCCATGTTCTCCACCAGAATCATCTTGCTGTTCTCAAGAGCCTTCGAAGCGATTTCCTTACGAGGCAGTTCAGCCAATTGCTTTTCCACTTCTTCTGCAACTTTGGCCAAAAGACTTTCCGAACATGTCACCATGACTACCTGACTGTCCACACCGTGCTCAGCCTGCGACAGCAGATCTGCGGCAACGAAAGCCGGATTGGCAGTGTCATCCGCAACAACTTCCACTTCAGACGGTCCGGCAGGCATATCTATTGCAACATCATGGAGCGACACTTCCTGCTTGGCAGCCATCACATACTGATTGCCCGGTCCGAAAATCTTATACACCTTAGGAACAGACTCCGTACCGTACGCCATGGCACCTATGGCCTGCACACCGCCAATCTTATATATCTTGTTCACGCCGGCCACCTTTGCCGCTACCAAAATGGCAGGATTCAGCTTGCCGTCCTTTCCTGGAGGCGAACATAAAACGATTTCAGCACAACCGGCAATGCGCGCAGGCACAGCCAGCATCAACACCGTTGAGAACAGCGGAGCCGTACCGCCCGGAATGTAAAGTCCGACCTTGTCGATAGGAACAGCCTTCTGCCAACATGTAACTCCGCTGCTTGTTTCCACACGCGGACAAACAGCCTTCTGCGAAGCGTGAAAACGCTTGATGTTCTCGCATGCCGCATTCAAGGCACTCTTCAGTTCGTCAGACACAAGAGCCTCGGCCTCAGCCATTTCTTCCTCGCTTACAGCCAAAGATTCCAGTTCTACCTTATCAAACTTCTTCTCATATTTCTTTACAGCTTCATCACCGCCTTCACGTACATCGTTGAGCACTCCAAGAACCGTTTCACGCAGTGCACTCACATCAATGTGAGGACGCTCCAACATGCCGGCCCACTCGCTTCTTTTAGGATTACGAATTATCTGCATACGAATCAATTTACATTTCCGTTTCCTTACATCAGATTATCATCTTCTCAATCGGCAACACCAGAATGCCTTCGGCGCCCAACGACTTCAGCTGACCGATGATTTCCCAGAAACGCTTCTGGTCGAGCACAGTGTGTATGCTGCTCCATCCCTCAGTTGCCAAAGGCATGATTGTCGGACTCTTGATGCCCGGAAGCACAGCAATGATATCCTTGACCTTGTCCGTCGGAGCATTCATCAAAACATATTTCTTGTCCTCAGCTGCCTTGACAGCATCTATTCTGAAAATAAGCTCTTTCAATATTTCTTTCTTGTCCTCGTCAAGATTCTTGTTGCCGATGAGGAGAGCCTCACTCTTCATCACCACCTCAACCTCTTTCAGATTGTTGCTTACCAGTGTAGAACCAGAGCTGACAATATCGAAGATTCCATCTGCAATGCCTATGCCTGGAGCAATCTCAACCGAACCGGTGATTACGTGTATGTCCGTTTCCACCCCGGCCTTGGCCATAAAGTCCTTCAAAATGTTAGGATACGATGTTGCCACCTTTCTTCCTTTGAACCATTCCACGCCGTTGTACTCAATCTCCTTTGGAATGGCCAGCGAAAGACGGCACTTGCTGAAGCCCAAGCGCTTCACGATCTCTGCATCCTCACCGCGCTCCACAAACTCATTTTCTCCCACAATACCCAAATCGGCAACACCGTCGGCCACCGTCTGCGGAATATCGTCGTCGCGGAGATAAAGAATCTCTACCGGAAAGTTTGTAGACTGAACAAGCAAAGTTCTCTTCGATGAGCTGATTTTTATGTCAGCTTCCTGCAACAGGGCCATTGTGTCCTCGTAGAGGCGTCCCTTAGACTGCACTGCAATTCTCAACATAATCTAAACTGGTATTATTTCGTTATACATTATTTATTTCTCGCATTGAAAAAACAAAGGGGCTCACCGCAATTCGGTAAGCCCCTTGATATATATGCATTGAAGGAAATCCATACAAACATCTGCTCACCGAGTCAGTCGCTGAGATGCAGATGATGATGTATGTTGATATTCTTCATATACGTTTTCTTTTTATTTGGTTGCAAATATACTCACTTACTTTGAATATGCAAGCAATTAAGAGCAAAAATGCAACAATTTATCACTATTGTAATAAATCAGCCTATCTTTGTGCCATCAGAGCGTAACGGTTTTCACCGTTCCGTCGTTCATATAAACAAGCACGCTGCTGCCCTGCTGCTCTATGCGCTTCACAGGCGAAAGCTCCTTCTTTGTAAAGTTCTTTCCGCTCTTCTTCCAAAGCTGAAGAGTCACGATAAGCGTCTCGCCGGCACGGAATTCAGAAGCAGTATTGATTACACCGCACTTGTCGGCAACCGGATGCAGACCTTCTGTCTCGACATACTCCATCTTGTCCCATCCCGACAAATCAACCAGAGCAATCTGATACTCTCCGTTGTCTGCAACAAGCACTTTTCTGCCGTCCTTCAGAGTCTTCTCTTCTGATGTAATCGCACCGTTGATTTCAGGGAGCGAATAAGTACCGAAACGAACATTTGTATTCTTCGGAACGCTTATCTTGTCCACTCTCAATATACCGTCAGCGAGAGGAATATCAGCCAACTTGAATTTTACGTTTGCATCAGTCTCCAACACAGCATCACGATAATATATGCCGTTGCGGAAACCCTTGAACGTATACAGGCGCAATACCTCCCACTCGTTCTTGCCGTTCTGCACAGCATAGTTCATAGACACCTTGCCGTCAGGACTGTCGGCCATCCAAGGGAAAGCTGTGCTATACGACAACTTGTTGTAGTTTTCGCTCGAACGGAACTTCTGCCAGTCGGTAGCAACCTTTTCGTGACACCAAGCTCTCACCTCCGAAGCACCTATGTTAGGATAGTTCGTGAACATTGTGTTCGAACCTTCCATAAACAGGTTGTACACATTATCCTTCTTGAATTCAGTCTCCCATGCACCGTCATTCTCCTTGGCAGTCCAGAACGGATTGTCCTCAGGCACAAGAAGTCCCAGAAAAGCCTTGCCCATCCAGAACACACTTCCCCTGCAGCTGTATATCTGCACAGCCGGTTCAAATGCACCGTAGTAACCCAACGTAGGAATCCTGTCTTCGAGCAGATCCGGATTCTGGAGGAACTGCAGAATCGAAGCCGAAGCAATGCGTCTCATCCAACCATAGTTGATTGCTGGATCCTCGAGCCATCCCATCAACGGGAAAGGTACAATTGCGGCAAATCTGTATGGGATGCTTCGACCGTACATATTCATCTGGCCGTCACGGCTGAACATATAAGGATACGTGTGGACAAGGTCGCGGAAATTCCTCACAAAACGCTGCGATGAAACTTCATCGAACTTGTCGCCGTAATAGTGCGACCATATCATACCGTACATCTGGAACGCCCACATGCTGTAGTAATCATATGCAGGGCTGTCGTTGTACCATCCATACCCCCTGTACATATCCAGACAGTTGTCCAGCAGCTCTTCCATATATCCCTTCTTCACCTCATATCCGTGATTCTTGAAGAACGACATGATGAAAATGTTGAAGAAACGCCAGTTCGAACCTATAGTCTTGCCGTTGCCGTAGCTCAGCATAAGAGCGGCAAGATCGTCCTTTTCCTTTTGTGTCAGCGGATCCCATATAATTTCAGGCATTGCTGTAAGCGACAGGGCCAGCGCACCGAACTCCACAAGAGTCTGGCTAGGTCCTCCATTAGGTTTCTGATGTGGGATATATCCGTCCTTTGTCTTGTCCGACATATTTCTCAATTGCTGACGATAGTAATCGCCCACCTTGATTCCGTTGAGTTCCAAATCAGGATTGTCCTTCAGGAGCGGAATGGCAATGAACATCGTGCGGCAAAGTCCTTCCAGATTCTCAGTCTTGTTGAATTTTCCGTCGTGCGGATAACTCTTTCCCGGCTGCTTAGGAAAACGCATAGGGTCGTCGAGGTTATTGATGTAAGTGAACGCACCGCCCAGCAGGTAGCGTGCAGCATCCATCCAGTGCTGACGTGTCATACCTGTCTTTGGACTAAGCTTATAGTCCGGGTTCACAACCTTAAATACCGATTTGTCTGTTTCTGCCTCGGCGGCACGCAACGGGCATACCATGACCATCAGCACAAACATTGCAACTAGCTTGGAAAAAATATTTCTAACCATATAATTAAGATTTTGATTTGTTTTTCATAATCCTCAGAAATGTCTATCGACATTACGACAAGGCTTAAGCCTCCAAAATGCCACCCATCATGCCGAAAATCTTCAGAATACGGCATAAACAGTTTTCGGGCGTAAATATATGCAAAAAAATGCTCACTCCACTTTCCAAAACAACATAAAATAGACTATCAGGCAAAAAAGACATATAAAACCTGCCGCTGCAAACAGCAAACATATATAATCATGCAGACGCGAGCCCTCACGGCAAAATTTCTGAGCGCTCGGAACTGCAACTGCGAGCGCCCGCAAATATCACGTTGCTTAATCGCAGCGCACCACAGACAGAAAAAAGAGAATTTTTAGAATTATTTTTTCATCTACCTGAATTTTCCTATCTTCACATCAAACTACGAAAAATACAAGCCATGACACCAAAAGAACTTATGAGGAAAGCAATAGAACTTTCCATGGAAAATATAGAAAACGGAGGAGGCCCGTTCGGTGCCGTCATCGCCCGCGACGGAAAAATCATCGCCACAGGAGTCAACCGCGTCACAGCCGAACACGACCCGACATCGCATGCAGAAGTAAACGCAATACGCTCTGCCTGCCGTGAACTCAACACCTACAATCTGAGCGGTTGCGAAATCTACACTTCGTGCGAACCGTGCCCGATGTGCCTCGGCGCCATCTATTGGGCACATCTGGACAAGATATACTATGCGAACAACAGAACAGATGCCAAAAACATCGGTTTCGACGATTCTTTCATCTATGACGAATTTGAACTGCCTAAAGACCTTCGCAAACTGCCGTCAGAAAACATGATGCCGGAAGAAGCCATCAAGGCATTCGAACTGTGGATGAAGAAAAGCGATAAAGTGGAATATTGACTTACGCAGTCTCAAACGTGCTAAACAATATATGTGAAATCATGTACATAAACAATCAATGCCTAAATACAGATAAAAGCCTTTTATTTAAGGCGTTATAGTCTTATTTCACATAATACACACTGTTTTGGCATGCATTTTTCACATTTTCGCATATAAAATCAAGCTATATTTTCAAATAATCCGCACTTAATACAATGTTTTCGTCACATTATTCTCAATATAAAGATTCTTGTTTTTGAACAAAGGAGTATCTCCCTTCAGGAAAAGAAAAGCAAGACATACCATTTTAATCTATGTAGAATCAATGCATTTTGCAGATAAAAAGATGAAAGATTTGGCAGTTCCATGCTTTCTCCATAAATTGCAACGACTTACATAATCAAAAACAAATGAAAGATTAACCATTTGGTGTACATACTCAAAGGAAGCACAAATAGAACTATTCGAAGTGCAGTAATACGGCATAATACAAATATTAAAAAGACAAACATGCATACTTTCAGATTTGCCCTCGTCATGCTTTTCTTAATCTGTATAGGAAAGGCAGAAGCACAGATTTCATCCAACCAATCTGATTGGATGAAAATAGAAATGTATCTCCAGAAATCATATCAGGAATACATGGAAGCCATAAACACCAATGACAGAGAAGCAGAAGACAAGTTTATCGAAAATATGCTGACTCCGCAAATGAATGAAAAACGGGCACGATTAATATGCGTCACAGATGCCGACCCTATTATTCGGGCGCAGGATGTTACGGACTATGCAATAAAATCCGTACGGTGCAGGCATCTGTCCGACAGTTGGTACGAAGTGTCATACCGCCCCTACCCTCAAGATTCAACTATCTATATTCCATTACGCATCACGAAAGATTCTCAGGACAAAGTACGCATTTCATACGTAACTCCTTATTGGGGTAATCGTAAATATGGTGATAAATGGTTTGACATTCCAAAGGAAAAAGTCATAGACGACCAAGACGGTATGACATTCACAGAAACCTTTTACAGGTCATACGCCTACATCTACATACAAATGAAGGCAGATATGGAACAAGGCCTAAAACACATGCGAAAAACTTACTGCACCCCCTCAATGCAGGAAAAATACATCCAGTCAAGAAAAGAAGTAGAACTGGAAGACCCTCTATTCGACTCTGTCATAGGAAATGACGATTTCGATGTCTTTTGGTACAGCTCTTTGCAGGTACATCCCACCGAAAGCCCAAATTGTTTCACAGTAAGCTATAGATTCACAAAGATAAAAGTGACTCTTCAACGCCAAGACGGCAAGTACAAAATAGCCGACGTGGAACTTATCTCTTAAATTCTATAATAGTCAAAATCGATACTATTCCAAAAACTCACATCAATGAACAAAATCACACTCATAATTACAGCAATCTACGCATCATTGTGCATTTCTTCATGTTCAAAAAAGCCACAGATAACGATTAGTCTCAATGGATTTACCAATGACACCATTGTCATAGCTCAAATTCCTTTGGCTGAATACCACAATATTCTGAATGACGGAGATCCGAGAATCAAATGGGATACTATTGCACCACAGAATTCGACCATAACCATTCAGCCTGCCGACAGAACATCTTTATATTCCATCATACCCTGCCAGTTTCCCGGTGAGTTTCTCAAAATGATAATTACACCGCAAGACCGGATAATCATAAATATTGACTCCAAAAATGATGCAATAACCTACACGACTATAGGTTCACAGATAGCAGATGGCGTAAACGACTACAATCAGATGATGGGCGAGATTGCCACACAAATCCGTCAGACAAGAAACAAAGCAGACGTTTCGCAAGAAGTTCTTGACAGCCTCTATGATGTCCGCACGGAACTGACCACCTCATGGATTAAAAAGAACATCAACAATCCTACCATAGCTTTATATTTCAAGAATATGTCTCCAGATACCATCGTAAATTACTACAAGCGACTCAGTCCACAAATGTTGGAGTCTGAAGTAGGACCTCTCTTGGAATCTGCATACCGACGTGCCGATAAGTTTATAAAAACCAGGAACGCAAAGACTTATATTCGTGAAGGGGTTATGGCGCCCGACTTTACGTTGCCTGACAATAAAAGCCAGCAGATTACATTCTCTTCGCTGCGTGGCAAATGGGCAGTGCTTGATTTCTGGGGCACATGGTGCGGATGGTGCCTTAAAGGAATTCCGGATATGAAAAAGGCTCAAGCCAAACTTGCTGATAAATGCGAATTCATCAGCATTGCCTGTAACGACGAACAAGAGGACTGGCTCGCCGCTCTTGAAAAGTATGATATGCCGTGGATACAGCTCTACGTACCGACCAATCTTCCAACAGACCTTAACCCGACCGTACTTTATGCCATACAAGGTTATCCCACAAAAATAATTGTTGATCCGAACGGCGTCATAGAAAAGATATTCATAGGAGAGACTCCTGAATTCTATCAGGCACTCAACAAGCTGGTAAAATAATCAGTCGTTGTACTATATCCTCACGCTCTTAACAGACGAATATCCTTTGCCCGATGGTTGGAAAATGATGCCGTACAGTACAACATGTCACCACTGAAAGATTCTATAGTAGTCAAGAATCAGCCCTGTCCTTATGGCAATAATAACAACCGAGTTTTCGACTTGTGTAAAGTGATATTTTTACTAAGAAATTTTAATCTTATAAATATGCAAAATCCAAGAGGTTTCGATGTAATTACACATCAACGGTTGCCTAATAATGGTTGGTATATTAGAGTTCAAATCACAGATCAAACTGTAACTCTTCTTAATATCTATCAATCATTGATTAATGACAATTGGATAAATCGTTTTTTTGCACAGTGTAGCTGGATGCAAATTTCTGTATCAGAAAGAACTGCACCAACAATCCAAAAGATTGCATCAGATTTTAACAATGGAACTAATCCAACAATAAATAGCGATACTGGAGAAAAATTAGTATCTGAAATATCTAGAAGAACACTCGTTGAAGACTATGGGTATTGGGATATGCCGATTGCAGAGTTGTTTAAACAGAAAAAAGATGGTAATCCTGGATTTGATTTCCATACAGTAACCCCCGATGGTATACTTTTAATGTTTGGAGAAGCAAAATATGTTGCTAATACTACAGCTTATAACTCTGCACTGAATCAGATAGGAAAGTTTATTAAGCAGCGTAAAGATATGATGGATTTGTTTGAAATACATCAATTTATGCCTTCTCAAACGCCATTGGATAATGCTAATAAGGACATTAAGGGATATATTGCTGCATTCTCCACTAATGGGGAAACCGATAGTAATATTATGTCTAAAGTTACTGGACACAAAAACTATAATATACTATCACTATATCCATTATTTATTGTAATTGCTGTTGATTTATGAAAATTGAAGAGTTAAAAAATAGAGACTTTGCTGAAGATTTGCTTGGACAGACGCTGTCAAGTATTTATAAAATAGGACCAATCAAGCCAACAGACTATGAAGTATTATCTTACATTTCAATATTCCATCCAGATTTAATAGAACAACATATTGATGATATCAATCTGTATTTGGGACTATTTTATAAAGACATAATTACCCCCAAATCATTGCAAGGATGTGTACAAAAAATGTTTTTAGAATGTATAGTAGAGCATTTTGGCAAGACATATACTCCTGTTCAAACAAGTATCTTGAATAATAGTGAAGAGAAAAAAATATTTAGTTTTTCTGCGCCTACTAGTACCGGCAAATCACATGTCTTATTTTCTATTATTGAAGATTCTGAACGAGATGTTGTGGTTGTGGTTCCATCTAGAGCTTTAATCAACGAATATTATCTTAGATTATGTGAAGAGATACAAGACAAGTCTATAAACATACTAACTTATGTTGATAAAATAAACACAGCCAGGTGTAGAAGAAACATTTTTGTCCTTACTCCAGAACGATGCAAGGATTTATTTAGACTTAAGGATTTATTCTCAATAGATGTAATTATTTTCGACGAAGCGCAGCTTACAGATGAAAAGGGTAAAAGAGGTTTGTTTTTTGACGCAATAGTTAGGCGATGCAACAGAGAATTACCTCATTCGAAAATAATATTTGCACACCCGTTTGTTATTAATCCAGAAGCGCAAATTTCTAAAAACGCATTATCTCCTGATCAATCAATTTCAGAAGTGTACAACCAACGAAATGTAGGCCAAATTTTCATGTGCGAAAAGCCTAATGGTAGCTTTAGTTATTTTGGAAGTGATACAAATATTTTTAGTAATAAACAACTAACTTGTGGTTATGATCCGATAGAAAAATGCATAAAAGCTAATGGAAGTGTTCTATTTTATGTTTCCAAGAACTCAATTATATCTAATGCTTATCTAAATATGTTCAGTAAGTATATTAAGTTATGTCCAGAAATAGAAGACCCTGAGCTGCTTGATATCATTGAAGAGCTAAGAGAGTTTACGGGAGGAGGAACAGTAGCTTATATGAATTATTATTCGCAAATGCTTGCATTGCTGAAGCGCGGCATTGTCATTCATCATGGCTCTCTTCCTTTAAGGGCAAGAATACTTGTAGAAAAATTTACACGAAAACATTTCTGTAGAATATGCTTTGCTACATCAACACTTGAACAAGGTATCAATATGCCGTTTGACATTGTATATATTGATCGTCTCGAGTCTCGAAAACACTTAGCAGTAAAGAATCTTATTGGTCGTGCTGGTCGCTCAAGTAAAGAACGGAAAATTGACTTTGGCATTGTGATAATTGCATCAACAAAAGTTGCTAAACTTAGAAATCTGTTAACTCAAACAGTTACTCTTAATATGCAATCGCAATTAGAAGATAACGAAGAGCTTGATGATGATTACAATGATTTTAAAGATGCAATTCTTCATGATACTTTTTCTGACCAATTTAACCTTACACAGAATCAAATCATAAAACTATCAGATAAAAATCTTGATGAAATACTAAGATGTGTTCTTGATAAGTTCTTCAATAATATTGAAGAAAATGGTAACGTGAATCTATCTAAAGAAGACACCAAAATGGTTGTTAATGCTTTTCATCAATTCTATTCAATTTATTTAGGCCGTGAATTGCAGTTAGGAGAAAAATCTACTCTAACAACTGCTTTTTACATTATGATTTGGAGAATACAAGGGCGTACATTTAGTACGATATGTCATTCAAGATATGCTTTTTTAAGTCGTGAAAATGAACGTTCTAAATTAGATAGACTTGGACAATCAACAGACCATATATTAGCAAGGTTCACTCAAAAGTATGTAGAACTTCCCAATAATAATTTGTATAGTCCTATCTCCTTATTTCCTAAAGGACTTAAAGCTAAAGATGTGGATTATGATATTATAACCTATGATACATATGATTACCTTGACAAATTAATAGGTCTTTATCTATCTGATATATTTTACGCTGCATTTATCAAATACAACGAACGTTGTCCTGATGACAGGGCTGTAAAAATGGCAGATTTGATTAAATATGGAACTTACAATACGAAATATATTTGGATGTTAAGATATGGAATGTCTTTTGAAGATATTGAATTGTTAGATGATTATATTGAATCAATTGATGAACAGGGGATAATAGTAACGCAAGATTTTGCGAATCTTCCACAAAAAATAAAAGGTTGTATAGATAGATTTGTAGAATAAACTTTCTAATTTGTCAATTACACTAGTATATTATTTCTGTTTTCTAAAATTTAATCGCAAATTTTATTGTCTCATAAGGTATTGTCAATTTAATTTTTAAATATGATTATCGAAATCTGATATTGTATTTCATATGAAATAAACAAATGGACAAACTAACAAAAGAACAACACCATTGTTGTATGTTTGCTATAAAAAGTAAGAATACTACACCCGAAATGGTGGTTAGAAAGTTCATGTTTAGCCGTGGCTTCCGCTATCGGCTAAATCATCCGCGTCTTCCCGGCACCCCGATTTGGTACTTCAAAAATACCGAACAGTTATTTTTGTGAATGGCTGCTTTTGGCATGGCCATGAAAATTGCAAATACTTTCGTTTGCCCAAAACCAACATTGATTTTTAGTCAAATAAAATAGAAAGGAATAAAGAACGTGACAAAAAGGAACAATGCCAGCTTGCTGCTATGGGCTGGCATTGTATTACGGTTTGGGAGTGTCTACTAAAACCTAAAGTTCGCGAACAAACGCTTGAGTCATTAGCTTATACTTTGAATCATATTTTTCTTGAAGATAGAAAATTAAGAACCTACGAACAGCACAATACAACAGATTCACTTATGGCAGCAGAACCTGAAGCCGACCTTGCAACCGGAAATTACATCACGGGCGGAATGACGGTCATCATTACC
>OKRU01001428.1_pt1 | contig 23597 bp, 47 predicted proteins | sample 1601131 | NCBI WGS metagenome assembly OKRU01 (sample SAMEA3541558, study PRJEB24748) | human gut metagenome | biome: human gut; feature: human-associated habitat; material: faeces | place: China | collected 2012
GGAAGATGTCGCGTAGCGACAAAAGAGGGAATGCAGGGAGGAGCTGTTGGGGCCGTGGCCAGCAGGATGCAAGGCCCGCTCAAGGGCCGTAGCAGACGCTGGGTGCCACAACTCGTCCAGAGCGAAGCGGAGACAATTTTAAATCGTTTCGATATAAAAGAGGAAACTGCAATGCAAAACATCGACCTGATCTGTGTGGGCAAGCTGAATGCAAAATATTTCGCCGAGGGCGTGGCCGAGTACCAGAAGCGCCTTGCCGCCTTCGCGTCCTTCCGCATCATCGAGCTGCCGGAGGAAAAGATCGAGGAGAAGAACGCCTCGGATGCCGTGGTAAAAAAGGCACTGGACAAGGAGGGCAAGGCCATCCTGTCCAACGTGCGCAAGGGTGCTGCCATCGTGGCCATGTGCATCGAGGGCAGGCAAATCTCCTCCGACGAGCTGGCCCAGTTCCTTGCCGACCGCGCAAACAGCGGGGCAGGGGATGTGGCCTTTGTGATCGGCTCGTCCCACGGCCTGTCCGATGAGGTGAAAAAGGCCGCTGCACTCAAGTTCAGCATGGGACGCATCACCATGCCCCACCAGCTGGCCCGCCTTGTGCTCACGGAGCAGATCTACCGTGCCTGCACCATCAATGCAGGGATGAAATACCATAAATAAGTGCAAAAACCGGTCTGTTCCCCAAAGCAGGCGCTGAATTTGTAAAATAAACGCAAGAGAAAACGCAAGAGAAATCTTAGCGACTTCTCTTGCGTTATTTTTTTGCGCATTTTTAGGGAAAGCGAGGAAAAAGCAGGAAATGGCAAAGCACATGACCCAAGATGACCGCAAGACGCTGGAAGCCCGGTACAATGCCGGGCAGAGTGTGGCGGGGATCGCAAGGGCGATGCGATTCAATTACTCGACAATATATAAAGAGTTAAAGCGCGGCGACACCGGCAAGATGGACGCCAATGGCCGCGCCGGGTACAGCGCAGCGCTGGGACAGCAGCGTTTGTACAACAAGAAGCAGCAGCTCAGGTATTGGGCTGACCGCCCGGCGGAGTAAAGAGGATGGGAGAAGTATTCAAGCTGAACCATTGCTATAACGTGGACTGCGTTCCGGCAATGGAACTGTTCCCGGACAATTATTTTGATCTGGCCGTTGTAGATCCTCCGTACTTCTCTGGTCCAGAGCGTCGGGGCTTTTACGGCTCCAAGGTAAGCAAGATAGGCGTACACCGGGACTATCCGATTTCACCGGCATGGATCAGGCCGGGACCGGAGTATTTCAGAGAACTGCTCCGCGTTTCCAGACACTACATCGTGTGGGGCTGCAACTACTTTGATTATAAGTTTGCAACCGGGCGGATCGTGTGGGACAAGTGCAACGGAAGCTCCAGCTTTTCGGACTGCGAGATAGCGGCGACCGACTTATTTACATCGGTGCGGCTGTTCCGCTATATGTGGTCCGGCATGATGCAAGGTAAGAGCATTGCAGAAGGCAGCACCATGCAGGGAAACAAATCCATGAACGAAAAGAGAATCCACCCGACCCAGAAACCGGTTGTCTTGTACGACTGGATATTCAAAAACTATGCAGAGACGGGGCAAAAGGTACTCGATACTCACCTTGGAAGCGGAAGCAGCCGCATAGCAGCCTATGAGGCGGGGCTTGACTTTATCGGATTTGAAATCGACCCGTTCTATTTCCAACTGGAAGAAGAACGGTTTGCAGAGCACACGAGCCAAACCAGCCTGTTTCACATGGAGAGATGAAATGCAAAAAGATATGAGGGACATGGACGACGAAAGCATGAAAGCCCTTGCAAATGACATTCTCGCAAAATGCCAAGAGCAAGAGCTTTCATACGGGGAAATGAGGATTCTACTCACAGTCCTGCTTGTGCGGCTGGATGAAGCAAAAGGCAGGATTGAAAGAGCTGCGCTATTCCAAAAGGCAGAGATCAAACCTTTTTGAGCGTTGCAAGAGCGGCATCCAAGGTTCCTTTGTCCATTGCAGCATAGAGAGAAACATACCCAGTAAAGATATCCAAAGCGTAAGCAGCGGGGTTCTTGTCGAGAGGAACGCCGTTTGCCAATTCGGCCGAAACGTGCTGCAATGCTAAATCGTAAACGAACTTCTGGCGGTCGGTCATAAAAATCACCTCCTTTCCGTGCTCATTGTACCACGGGAACGGAAAATACGAAAGGAATAGAAGGATGCTTGAACTGGCAATCTGGATGTATCACATCGGAAATCCTGACCCGGTGGTTCGGGTCATTACCGATGTTGCGACCAGCCTTGTGATTCTGTGGGGCGTGGTGAACCACTATGCAAAGAAAGAATCTGACAAGGAGTTCATGGACGTTTACAACGAGATGCGAAACTGGAAAGCGGTGGCGCACTACAATGCAGAGCAGGCACAAGAGCTGCGAGAAAGGCTAAATGAAAAGTGGGAGGATTTGAGAAAGTGATACTTGAAAAACTCCACCGGAGAATCAACGAATTCCACAAGGCGTTCAACTGGCGGCGATTCCGCCGCGATGCGTTGCACCTGGGCGAAAGCCTGCTGGTGTTCGGCGTGCTGTACGGCATTTTCTCAACCCTGATCTGGGGCGTTTGCTGGATCTTCAAAATCAATTACGACCCGGATCTTGTTGCCGTTGCATGGGCGGTGCCGGTGCTGCTGGACACGCTGGTGAACAAGGCTTACGACTGGAACAACGAAGTCCGGGACTGGGACTGACAGAACCGGGAAGGCATGGGCAGACCTACCCGCCCACCATGCGGCTGAACTACGAGGAGAAGCCGCCCGGCTACCGCAAGGCCGGGGCCTTACCTACTGGGGGCAGAAAGAATACGGCAGGGCGGTCCGCATGGACGGGAGGAGCGGTATCATTTGTCCGACGCCGCTCTTTTGATATGGTACAGCCAGTGCAGGAGATGCCCTTCCGTCCGGTGCTAACCCCGGAATGTACCACCATTGACCGAATATTCACGCAGTACAGAAAGGACAAACAACATGGGAGAAGATTACAAGGCAAGGATCGAAGTGGTACTGAATAACGAGGATCATGTGGATATGTGCCTGAACGGCGAAACCACTACCCTGCAGAATCTGGCAATCGGCGTGATGGCACAGACCATTGCACTGGGCACGGACAGCTGGGATGACGCAAAGCGGTGGCTGGCAGAAGTTACGTTTGCTCTCCCGCTGGCGCTGGAAGAGGCGTGGAAAAACAAGGAGGCAGACAACACCACAGCCACCGACAAGAGCGTAGCCACCGATGCCGCCCAGGATGCCATGCAGAAGGCGTAAGGGAGAACGACCATGGACAAGAAACTTCTGAAAGAAGAGTACAAGCGGCTGCTGACGAAGGCCATTGAAGGCAGACCGGGCGGCATGGCATTGATGATCGTCCTGGAAGAAACGGACTTTTACAACTCGCCCGCCAGCGCAAAGCATCACCTGAACGTCCCCGGCGGCCTGGTGCTGCACTCGCTCAACGTGGCAAGGACTGCACTGGAACTGTGCGAGAATATGCCGCAGTTTGCGAGGTGCGATAAGAACGCAGTCCTTACTGCAGCCCTGCTCCACGACGTTTGCAAAGCCGGAAATTACATCCAGAAACCGGATGGAAGCTATCAGTATAGAGATACGGATTTGCTGGGGCATGGTGAAGCGTCCGTAATCAACATTCAGCACTGGATCCACCTGACGGACAAGGAAGTTCTGGCAATCCGGTGGCACATGGGTGCCTATACCGGGGAACGGGACTGGGATACTCTTAGCAAGGTATACGACAGATACCCGGAAGTCCTGTGCCTGCACATGGCTGACATGATCGCAACGCACATCATGGAGGTAGAAGAGTGAGCAGAGGCACCGCCTACTATGATCTTCCGAATGGTGAGCGAATAGAACTGCCGACAACCATGCCGGATGTTGAGGAAGTGCCGGGACCCCTATGTGATGGAAAATTTGAATTGCCAGAAGCCGTAAAAGAAATGTTCAAGTGGATGGATGAAACATTCGGAACATGGGAAAGCGACTTCAGCAGTTTCAAAATCTGGATGAAATTGCGGAAAAACTTCAATCCACCGGTGCGCTGGGAAGCGGTGCAGGACAAGCGTCGAAACCCAAAGCCTTTGGGACGAAACACCTATTTATATAAAGCAAGGAAGATCAAGAGCTTGGCAAGAAGTACACATACCAGAGTATCCCTGCACAAGGGAAAACAAAAGGGCACTGAAGAACAGTGCAAGCACACATTCAAGATAACCACAGCCCGGTGCGCGCCTTGCAGTGGTTACAACGTGGAGTGCGAGCACTACGAGAAAAACAATGCCGCTGATACAAAGCATGGTTCTTCTCAACCGTGAAATAAGCAGCCCTGCACCGCAGAAGCGGGGCTGCTTTTATATGGCGCATGGCGCTTTTTCTAGGCATTGAGCGCTGCAAGCAGGGCCGGACCCTGTATGCGCCGAGTTGAGTTTTCCATGGAAGCCGGTACGGTCAGGAAATCAGCCGTCCGGCATAGCGGAATGGTGCTGTACAGCAGCGTCCTCCTTTCCGTTCAAGCCCGGTGAAAGACCGGGCTGCCATTTCCGCGAAAGACGCACCCGCATGGATTTGACGGGAATGGGTGCGCCGCAGCATGAGCGTAGAAATGTCCTGTTCAATCCGCCCAGGAACAAAAGCGGTAGGCCATTGCAATGGCCGCCCTGCCCGGTACTCTCTTGCCGGGCAGGATTGATATGCGGACGCATAATGGATGAACCTGCTTCTGACCTAATCCCCCATGAGCAGGAGTACCAGTTCGATGCTGGTCGTCCGTGCAAGAAGTCAAAAAGAAAGAAGGGCTGGGAGTGAGAAAAGCAACAATCAGCAAAGCAATCATTGCGGCGCTTCTTGCGGCGGAACTTGCAAGCTGCACGAAAGCCGCTCTGATGCAGAACCGGATCACGGATCTGGAAACACAGAGGGATATCTACAAGTCCATGTACGAGGACTGGAAAGGCGCGGCGGGCGAAGTTGCCGGGTATGCTGATGACCTGCGGGATTCCCTGAAAGCAAGGAACCGGCTGGATCAAAAGCTGCTGGTGGAAGATGCAGGCGAATTTCTCTGTACATCGTACTGCACAGAACAGTACGAACATATCTGCGGCACTGGCACCGGGATCACGGCCAGCGGTGCGCCGGTGGAAGCTGGTGTGACCGTGGCGGCAGACCCGGATATATTCCAATTCGGCACGGTTCTTTACATTGAGGATGTGGGCGTAAGGATCGTTCAGGATCGTGGCAGCGACATCCAGGGAAAGCACCTGGATGTTGCTGTGCCCGGCAGCCACAAGGACGCACTGAACTGGGAAGGGTACGGAAAGCACCATGTCTGGATCATCAAGGAGGCAGGACAATGAAAGTTTTGATTGCCTGCGAGGAATCGCAAACGGTATGCAAGGCTTTTCGGGCTGCCGGACATGAGGCGTATTCGTGCGACATACAAACGCCTTCCGGGAATCACAGGGAGTGGCACATATTGGGTGATGCTCTTGTCGCTCTGCGGGGGGGCTTGTCGTGACGATGGACGGAACAACACACGAAGTAGGAGCGTGGGACCTTGTGATTGCGCATCCACCATGCACTTATTTGAGCAATGCCGGGGCGGCGAGGCTGTACAAACGCTTTGATGGGAAATCGTATGTTGAACTGGAACGGCTGAACAAAGGTTTGGATGCAAAAGAATTCTTTCTGAAGTTCTTCAACAGCAACATCAAACACATCGCCATAGAAAACCCAATCCCGTCTGGGGTATATAGGCTGCCGAAGTACACGCAGGTCATACAGCCGTTTGAGTACGGTCATCCGTACTCAAAGAAAACTTGCTTGTGGCTGAAAGGGCTACCGGAGTTAAAGCCAACAGAAGTTGTAAAACCGGTATGCTCATGGGTATCGGGCGGAAGTAAGAAGGCGGACGGAAGCCCAAGAGAAAACTGCGGGATGAAGTTCAGAGATAGCAAGAGAAAAAGTAAAACTTTTGAAGGAATTGCGCTGGCAATGGCGCAACAATGGGGAGAAATTGAGAATGCAGAAAGCAATCGCCATTGATTTTGATGGATGCTTGTGTACGAACGAGTACCCAAAGATCGGAAAGCCGATTCTGCACGTTATTGATGAAGCCAAGAAACAGCAGGCCAAGGGCGCCGGGCTTATCCTGTGGACTTGCAGAGAAGGAAAGCTGCTGGAAGAAGCCGTGGCGGCCTGTGAAAAGTGGGGGCTGCATTTCGATGCGATCAACAAAAGTCTGCCTTCCTGGATCGAGGCGTGGGGCAACAATCCCCGCAAGGTCGGGGCAAATGAATACTGGGATGATTGTGCTGTGATAGCAGACCAGACCTGCATATTGCGGAGCGATAAGTGCTTCAAGGAGAATCAGAAATGAATCTTCCAGATAAAAAATACACGGTGATCTACGCGGATCCACCGTGGAGTTACCGCCAGCACGGAACCGGCCCGAAAAGCCGGGGCAATGCAGAGCAGCACTATCACACAATGGATGTGGATAGCATCTGCGCACTGCCGGTCCAACAGCTTGCGGGGGGGGGCAGGGTTGTGCCCTGTTCATGTGGGCCACGTTTCCGACCATCCCGGATGCACTCCGGGTAATGGAAGCGTGGGGATTTACTTATAAAACCGCCGCTTTCGTCTGGATCAAGAAATATAAATCAGGCGGGAACTTTTACGGCATGGGCGCGTATACCCGCGCAAATGCGGAGGTTTGCTTGCTGGGAGTGACACCGGGATTCAAGGCAAAAGAGCTGGTCAAAAGCCATTCGGTGCATCAGGTGATCGAATCACCGATACAGGCGCACAGCATAAAGCCGGATGAAGCCCGCCGCCGGATCGTTGAATTGCTGGGCGATGTGCCCCGCATTGAATTGTTTGCCCGCCAGCACGCGCCCGGATGGGATGCGTGGGGCGATGAACTGGAATAACAGGAGGAAAGAAACATGGATGGACTTGTGAAAACACTGGGTGTTCTGATGGTTTTGGCAGCTGTGGCACTGTGGGCAGCATTGATTTTCTTTGTGCCGGCCGCACTGATTAAATTCCTTTGGCTGTATCTGGTGGCATGATGGACAATGAAACACTGACACGGATCCTCTCGGCACGGTTTATAACGTGTAATGAACAGACCCGAAAAGGCAGTAAAGGCTGCACGAAAGAGTGCAAGCTCTATGAGCTACAAGAGCCGGGCATGACCTGCCGGGACAGTGTTCTTCTCCACGCAGAGGAAGCAAAGAAAATTTTGAAAATAAGATCGCACAACTCCTGACACAGGCCGCCCGCTGCGGCGGCCTTTTTCGTGAGCATGGGAACAGGCCCGGCCCGGTTCAACTCCGGGATTGCCCAAAACTGAAAGGAGAACACACCGATGCAGAGGTACTACATTTTGCTGAAAGCGACCGGTGCTGGTGGGTGGCCGGGTTGGCTGCCGTACCGGCTGGATGCGGACAGCGCTGAACAGGCTGTTGAAAAAGCCAAGGAGCAGGCCGAGAATCATTACCCGGAGTACGAAAAGTTTGAAGTTCAGGCTATCGAAATTGAAAGGAGAAGCAAATGAAGCTGGCAGCAATCGCAAAGCTCATTAAGGCAGATGGGTACTGTAAACTCTACAAAGTGTTCTATGACGATTGCAGAACCTATGATTTGTACATTGGAACCAAAACGGCAATCTTCCCGCTGACCGGATTTCCGAAGGCACAAAATGAAAGTGAGTTGGCAACCCTCCTGGGCATCAGCAAAAAGGAATGGGCAGACATCGAGTTTGATAATGACTGCCCGGATGATCTCCATCACATCGAAGGGATGGATTTGGACGACACGGCAGACGGAGAAATGGACTGCGTGACCGGAAGAATCGGTATCCGGTACTGCGGGTGTGAACTGGTTCCAATGATCGAGCCTGTTTCGGGAACGGTCGGTTTTGTGGATGCGAAGCAGATCATGCCAGTAGCAGATGAAATCCGCAAGAGCGGATATTTCAAATACTGCGCCAGGAAGATGGCGAGCGGCGGACGCTACTATGTTATCAAGGACGGAATGGTGGTGCGCGGCGCGGTGCTTCCTGTAAAGCTGGAACCTCTGGCAAAGTCTGGACTGCGTGAGCTTGCCGACATGGTGAAAAAGACTAGGGATGTTGCCGATGTGGAGGACTTGAGCGAACAGGAGGACAAAAACGATGCGTAAGACTTTGGAACTGCTGGCTTTGTCCACCTGCACTGCCGCGCTGTGCGTAACACTGACTGGGTGTGAAGCAGTCAAGGGCGCAGCAACCAGTGAAAAACCGGTCAGGACGGTATATGTTTACCTGCCGGATGGCACTTTACTGGACAAAGGACGGGCAGACAAGGTAAGTTCATTTGTACACAATGATCGTATCGTGAAAGTCACGATTGACGGGAAAACATACGAAACCAGCTGGGCCAATGTGGTTTTAGTGGAGGAATAACGATGAGTAAGATTTTGAAAAGCGTAACTCTGGGCGACGTGAAAATTGGCGGCATCTTCAGGGCGCTGGGCAAGGAGTTTGTGAAGCTGGATGCAGACGAACACGGCTGTCTGGTACTGGCAAAGGACATTTGGACGAGAATGCCGTTCCGTGAAGGTGACGACCCAGAATGCCCCAACGATCTGCGCCGGAGCGAGATTATGCCATATCTGGGTAACTGCCTGGCAGCGTTTACAAAGAACGGCACTCCGCTGAGTACATTCATTCCGCTCAGAATCGACCTTCAGGATATGACCGGCCAGAACGAATACGGGATCTTTGAAGTAAGGATTGGTCTGTTGACCCTGCGCGGGTACGGAAAATATTGGAGACTGATCCCGAAAGTAGATGAGCCGTGGTGGTTGGCAACGCCTTACGGCACGCCGAATTGCTCTCCGTACACCGGCAGCAGCTACTACGTCTGGAGCGTCAAGTCTGATGGTTCCGACGACGGCTGGAGCTATCGCAACACCTACGGTGTTCGCCCCGTTTTGTGCTTTTCCTCTGCACTCTTGGTCTCTGTTGAGGACGAAGGCGAGGCCGGGTTTTCTCTTGCAAATGTTCCGCTGGATGATCTGCTGGCTGAGATCAAGAGCCGGACGGAGGGTTGACCATGGATGCGGTGAAAAATGACGTGAAGCGGCTGGTCAAAATTGAGCTGGCCGCTGCAAACAAGAAGTTTCGGATGTTTGCAGGGCCGCATGAGGGCGCGGGAATCATCCAAGAAGAAGTCGTGGAAGCTGTGCAGGAAATGAACGGTCTGCGTCAGGAACTCAATGCAATGTGGATGAATGTTTACTCCAACAATCCGCAGATTTCCACGAAAGGTGTATATGACCGGGCTGTTGCTCTGGCCGTGGAAGCTATTCAGACGGCAGCGATGGCCCGGAAGTTTGAGCGCAGCCAGCGCCGTCACTGGCCGGGGGCAAAGGAGCCGCACTATGGCGAAGGAGAATGACGCACCTACCGAAATCGAGACCATCACGCTGACCATGAGCCGCCCGGTGGCCGAGGCTGTGCAGACTGCCTGCGAGTGGTATCTGCGGCTGCACATGGGACAGTTCTGGGATCTGGCAGAAGACTTGTGCTTTGCAAAATTCTACTCGGACGCGGAAAGCAATGCGTTTCAGAGCGAGGAACAGCGTAAAAACGCTTTTAATGTTGCGATAGACCGCAGAAATACCATGCTGCTAGAAATGGAACGGCTGTACAGCAGATGCGTTCTCCCCGCCCCGACCTCAGACGTAATGAAGGCGCCGTACCGGGCAGAACAGGTATGGCTTGTTATTCGCCACGCCCTGGCATGGCATGACAAGCCGGAGGGCGACTGGATGAATGTGGAGTTCGATAAACCACTGAACCGTTCGGATCAGCCGCAGCCGACCATAAAGCTGACCGAAGTGCAGGACAACACAAAGCCTGCCTGTGATGGCTGATGCGCAAAGTGTGGGGGTGCACTGAAATGAGTGCTGCATTATTCGATCTGGACAATGATGGAACGCTGGAAATCCTCATATCCAGAGCAAATATCAAGAAGATAACACGGGTGACGGTTGCAGAGCCGGGCAGGAAAACGGCAAAAATCTTCCTTCCAGATGTACCGCCGCTGGAATCAGAATGGGAGCTGAATCCAGGACGGTGCACCTGTGAGCATTTCCGCTGCAAGAAATGCCATTTCATCAACTGTGTGGCCGTTAAATACTGCGGCGAGTGCGGGGCAAGGATGAAAAATGCGGGCGTAAAGCCGGAAGATTTGCCTCTTCCGGCGCTCGATGAAAGGTGAACTTTAATGAGACAGAACGGAGCAATGTTTATCTGCAACCGGTGCAGAAAGCAGGTGTTCGCGGAACGGTTCGACGATGGTGTGTTTGACCAGAAAGCATTGGATGGTTGGGCGATTGAAATGAGAAACATCCATGGAATCGGGGATCTGTGCCCGGAGTGCTACAAAGTGTACCGCGAAACGATGGATCGTTTTTATGAAGGTGGCCGACATGGAGGATAAGACAGATAACTCCCAGAAAAAGGAAGAACACGATTCTTTGAAACCTGCAAGGGATGCCATTGCAACTGCTATGCGGGCCGCCCAATTTGCGAAAGCGATCGGCACCCCACTGCCGAAACCACTTAAATGGCAGCGTGAATTCTATGACGCTACCGGTGTGTTTCCATACGGCTGGTATGAGTGCCCGGTATGCGGGTACAGGACAGATTGGGAACCGCACGCCTGTCCGATTTGCCACACACTGCTAGAACCGTGACGAAAGGAACACAGGATGATGGAACCTGAAAGAACCTGCTGCACCTGCCGCTGGCATGAGGGCTACACCTGGGTATGCTTCAACGGCAATTCTCCGAACCGTGCCGACTTCACTGACCCGGAGGACACCTGCGAGTGCTGGGAAGTCAGAACGGAAGAAAACAGCATCGGTGAATACGAAGTAAACTAATCAAGCTCTAATCAAGAATTAAGCAAGCCCGTCGTTAAATTGCCGCCCTGACGAGGCGGCAAGGGGCTTGTATGTGTAACTTAATCTAGCGACCACGGAAGAACACGCCGGGGAAAGCGGGGGTCAAGGGGGAGAAAACGAGGGCGGGTCTGTAGGGCTTGACGGAATGGGAAACTTAGAAAGACCTGCCCGGCGTTGTGTCCCCCTTGTCCTGCGAAGCCGTGTGTGTTTGGTCCACAGAAAAGAAAATCCCAGTAGAACTTTGCGGAAGGAGGAAGTGAACGGTGCGGGCATGGTACATTCGGGAGCAGAGACACATTCTTGGAACGTCCGATTATGCAGAAGTGGATCTCTTTGAAACAACGGACAAAGAGCATACCGCATCCGCTCGCCGCAAAAGAGAGCTGGCAACCTCCATTGCGCAGCAGAAGTATAACGACATGATAGCAAGGCGGTATTTCTGCCAGCTGGCCTATACGAATTTCGGGGAAAGCGACTGGGCAGTCACGTTTACATACGACCACGACCACCAGCCAGCACCCGGAGATTTTAACCAAGTAGACCGGGACTGGACGAATTTTACCCGCCGCTTGAAGCGCTTCTGCAAAAAGATGGGTCGAGAAGCATCCAAGTGGATGCAGGTTGCAGAGTACAGCGTGATGGACGAGGACGGGAAAGTTACCGGCAGACACCACCATCATGCGATCCTGCAAGGCAATCTGACATGGCAGGAGATCAAGGACTTGTGGCGGGACAGCACCGGGCGGCCGATGGGGCTTGTGAAAGTTGAACCTATCGACCTGACCTGTTCCAGCTTTGAACGCCTGACAACCTACATGACGAAAGTCCGCGCCCGTATCCGGCGCTGGCGACAGAGCCAAGGGCTGCAAAAGCCGAAAACCCCGCGTCCGAACGACACCAGATGGAGCCGCAAGCGCTTTGACGAAGCGTTTGCTTTGCCGGATGATCGTGAATACTGGGAGAAAAAATACCCCGGTTATACCCTGCGTGAGTGTGAGCAGCATATCACCGGCAATAACACCAAGCACCTGATCGTGAAACTGAAAAAGAAGCCGGACACCCGGCGGAAGAACAGGAGGAACCAGCCATGAGCGCCAGACTGGAACTGGACGATCTGTCGCCGCGCTACCGTGCGCAGGCGGAGGCTCAAATAGCAGCCAGACAACGGGGAAAGTGTACCCATACGCAGCCAATGGCGGAGGCCGCAAGCGCTGCTGGGCGGTTGAACAAAACTTTTGATTCCTACGGAGAGTATGTGTATTACATCGGCACGATCTTGCCCGGCATTCAGTCCGGCAAGATCGTGTCAGCAGAACCGCACCCGAAGTGGACGCTGCTGCAAGAGGAAGAATACTGTGCAGTGAAACTCCCGGCGGCGCATTACACGGCAGACTATAAGCTCACCTATGCAGACGGACGGGTGGATGTGGTCGAGATCAAGTCGAAGTTTACCCGGAAAGCACAGCGGGATTATATCTATCGCCGTAGGCTTTTTATCGACCTCATAGCCAAACCGCAAGGATGGGGATTTGTTGAAATCATTACACCGGACACGAAAGCAGAAACGAAAGAGTGGAAGCGCCTGGCTGAACAGGCGGGAAAGGAACAATTATGGGCAAAAGCAGAGCGAGGATGCCGGCATTTTACCGGCAGAGCATCCAGAACGCAGTGAACCAGCAGATCAACATCAGCAAGTCGAAGCACCGCACCATGCTGAACCGTGAAGCAATCGGGCAGGTCGTTTCGTACTGCGCTGTTGCTGCGGCGCATGATCTCTGGGACTGGGACGAGAAAGAATCTACGCTTCTGACCCTGAAAATGAACAATGCTGCATCCCGGTACATTCTGGATCATGACAAGTATGGTGCACCGGAAGCAAAAAAGCGACTGGAAGCGCGCACTGCCCACCTGATGCCGGAAGAATTTTGGCTTCCGGTGGGTGGTCTGGTAGGCTCTGAAAAAAAGCTGCGTGTTCTGGCTGAACGCCGGGACGCTGCAAAGATGATCGTTCGTTTCTTTGTGGAATCGCTGGAAGAAATGGAGTACACCCCTGAACAGATCGAGGCCGTGAAGGAAGAAATCAAGAAAAATTACCAGCAGTTCCTCGGCTGGGTGGACGATGGCGGAGAAGAAGTTGCCTATGATCGTCTGCGCCGGGTCATTGAGGACATTTACGGCGTGGGAGCCATGGTGGAGCGCGTCAAGGGTGAAGAACCCGTTTTCGGAGAACCCCTTTTCAAGAAAGATTTTTGATTTTTTGGGAGGACTGAGCAGTGAAAGTACACGAGGCGGAGGCAATCTTGAAATATTATGCGGACATCCCGCAGCGGATAGAGATCATCCGCCGTCAGTGTACCGCACTGAGCGATGAAGTGGACCCTATGCGGGGAATGGGCACCGATGGAATGCCCCGTGGTGGAACGCCTGGGGACAGCACGGCGGCGATGGCCTGCCGGATGGATGAACTGGGCATTGGAGACCAACTGCGTCAGCTGGAACGGCAGCGGGCTGTGTTGCTGGAAGATCAGAACATTATCCGAGGACAAATGAACCGGATGGACAGTGGCCACAATATGATTTTGACCGAGTTCTACATCAGCCACAAAAAATGGCATGAAGTGAAGCAGAAAGTTCCATACAGTGTGCAGCACTTGAAGTACCTGCGAAACATCGCTCTTGCACAGCTGGGAAGGAACCTGGAACGGCTCCCGGAGTGCGCCGCTTTATTATCGCGTGCGTTAAACACGCGCGAGGAACAGCGCCGAGCGGATGCCTGGGCGGAGGGTGACATTCTCTTATAGGCAAGGCTGCCTGCGGAACTTCATGTGCAGGCGCTTCCGCAAAATCGTGTCCGATGGTCGTAGAAAAACAAACACGACTACCCCAAAAATCTGAAAACAGGCATAGAAATAACCCGGCGGGCAGTTGGCCTACCGGGTTTCGTGCAAAGGAGGACAAAGTTATGGGAAAGAAGCATAAAAACAAGGTTCGGGTGCTGCCCGGAAGGATGTATAGGCTGGTGCGGAGTGACAGGAGCGTATACTGTGACGCAGAGAACGCGCTCAGAACCTGCTTTATCGAAGAAACCAAAGAGCAGCGGACCGCACGGGAAGAGGGCGAACTGTGCCGGTTCGTGAGGATGGCACCGGATGGTGGCGTTGAACTGATTTCAAACGCAGGAAACGTAGTCCGTTTCAAAAACGCAGAAGATCTTACGAAAACGCTGCGTTTCGCAAAAGATGCGCTGAGAATTACGGAGGCCTTAAAAAATGGGAATCAGGATTGAATTGAAAAACTACATTGAGAAAATCATCAAGGAAAGAGCGGCCAGAAAGTGGACAAGAAGAAAGGCCGTGAAAGTTCCAGATGGTTTGCCGCACATGATTGCTTTAGATGATCGCACTGACGATGAACTGACGGATGAATTGCGCTACAAGTGGAGTTTTTGCCCGATAGTCACCAAGGAAAAAGAGGGATACGTTTCTATGTTTGTCCCCGGCGGAAATGTAATTCGATTCAAGGACAAGGAAGCGACACAGCTGATCTTTGATGCTATCATGCGGTCATTCGATAGAGTGTGACAAGGGAACTTCGATGGTTTCTACGCCTTTTAACGGTATCTTCCCGTGATGCTTATAGGCGATATACTGACGAACAACATAGTCCAGCTGTTCAAACGAAAGCTGCTGCTGGACAATAACGTGCAATGTGTAACCGCCAATTTGAATAAGATGCTCAAGCTGCCCCTCTTTGTTCAAGACAAAACGGGCAGTTCCGTGACGTTTTTCCTGCATAACAGAATCCTTTCAACACCATAAGCCCGTCAGGTCATCGACCCGGCGGGCTTTTTTGGATTTCGTGATTTACTTTTCGTGCGGCGGGTCATCCGGCGGAGCGTTGCGCTTGATGATGATCTGCGCCTCGTTGGGATCCCGGCCTTCCTCTGCGCTTGCCTGGGCGATCTGTTCAGCCAGACCTACCGGCAGACCGTTTTCGTCCAGCGGACCGGTGTAGCCGTCGTAGTCCACGATGTTGATGCAGGGCGGTGGCGGGACGGTCTTGTAATACCTGCCGTCCTCATAGTTCTGATCCGTGACCCGGTTCCAGTAACCAATGTCGCCGTGCTCTTCCTGGGCGGCTTCCATTGCTTCTCTGGCCTGTTCTTCCGTCAGACCATCGAACAGCAGGCGGGAGCCGTCCGCAAAAGCGGCGACCAAACGCCACGGCGCGAAAAATTCTTCGTATTCCATGCAAAACCTCATTTCGTGAGAGAAAATGTATCAAAAAAGCGGGTTTTCGTGATTGAATTGAACTTTTTGAAGCTGGAAAGTTGATTTCGTGGTTAAAAAGCTGCTTTTCGTGGCTAAGACCGGATTTTTGCAGATAAATTGCAAATTTCGTGGTCAAAAAGTAAGATTTCGTGAAGTAAGATTCTTTACTCCGGGATGTAACCGTTCAGGCAGCGATTGAAACCGCGTTTCGTGAGGGCATCGGTAACTCTGTCCTCTGGGAAGTAGTAAGTAGAACCGTCTGCCGCAGGAACAGCCCCGGCGGGATGCTCTGCGCCGGTGTACCAGTCCGTTTCCGTGTCGTACTTGCGGTGCAGGTACTTGTAAACGTCACGCTGGGCTTTGTCGAACACCTCCACGAAAGAGAAGGATGCACAAGGCGGCATCTCTTTTGCCAGCATGGGTGCGTTCTGCGCCAGCCATGCAGCAATTACGGTTTTGGCTGCATTTCGTTTCGGCTTGCCTTCCCGGTGCACCAGATCCAGCAGCTGCACAACAAAGGGCTTTGGCAGATCGTTCAGCACTTCTTCCAGCGGGTACGGATTTTCGTGCAGCAGGGGCGACGTGCGCAGCTCCGGCACGAGATCCAGATCGTGACAGGTTACAGGCTTCTGGCGGGTCTCAATGCGCTCACTGGTGTAATACAGCATATCTTTGATTGCGTTCTGTGCCGCATCAGAGAGCTGCTCCACCAGAGCAACACTGTCTGCAAAGCTGATCTGCGCCTCGTTTCGTTCGCCGGTGCTGCGGCCCGTCTTATAGGCCGCATCAATGATACCAAGCTCCATAGCCAGCCGGAAAATGTGCTTGCAGGGCTTTTTGCGCTTTACAAAATCGTTGCAGGTGCAGCTTGCAAGGCTGGTCTGGTACGGCTCTTTGCCGGATCCATAGAAAACCCCGGTTTCGTGTTCCTTGTCCACGGAAAGCGGGCTGGTCTTGCTCTGCTGGGCGCTGGCAAGGCGCTTTTCTTCGTCAGTGTCTGCGGGATGCTCTGTCCAGGGGCCGAAGGCGGGAATCATAGTCATAACGGGAAACCTCCTTTTCGTGTTTCGTTACTGTCATGATAGAGCAAAACGCAAATAAAAGCAATAAATTAGAACAAGATTTCGTGACGGGATGCAAGAATAACCCCGGCGGGCTGCCGGGGCTGGCTGTCAGAACGGCAGGCCGGTATAGTTGCGCATGGGAATGGCATCGGCGGCGGGAACCAGCATATTAAGCAGCTGCCGGTATAAAGCCGGGTTTGCTGCACGCTGGGCACGGAAGTCCTCTAGGAATTGCGCCTGTGCTGCCAGATCAGCCAAGTTTTCGTCATCCACGTTGTAGCATTGGCATTGATCCGGCCCAGCGGAGTATATCCAACATCGAACCATGAAAACACCTCCTTTCTGTTTCGTGATGTTCCCGGCGTAAATGTCGGGAAGATGGGGCGGGGTTAGAGGCTGGTCTTGTGTGCGCCCTTGTCGGTGTGCTCCCAAACGTCCACGGAGTAGCCAACCTTGCGGAACTTCTCCGCGAGTTCGTGCGCTTGGTCCGGGTTGTTGCTCCATGTGGTGAGCGGGTAGCCGGACTTGTTGTAAACGATCTGATAACGTGTCATGTAGAAAACTCCTTTCGTGTTTCGTGATGTGCTCCCGGCATGGTGCCGGGTGCCGGTGAGGTAGGGCCGCTTTATCCGGTGCGCGCCCTGCCAGGGCTTCCGGGCCTGCATCAGGCGTGGACAGTGGGCAGGGCTGCCAGATTGGTGAGGCGGGGCACGGTCAAGTGGTGACGTTCTGTCACCGATTCCGGGCGCTGGATCTGGGCAGCGCGCTCTGCGGCGGCTTCGATGATCTCCGTCATCCGCTGGGCGGCTTCTTCCGGCGTGGTGAAGTTCTCGACTTCGCGGATGTGGGTCTTGCTGATCCGGTCGGACCAGTCGATCAGGCGGGCGGGGTCAAAGTTGACCGGCTGCACGGTGATCTTGCAGGTGGTGGGCTTGCCGTTGGTGTAGTAGTCGGCGGTGACGATGTAGGCGATCTGGGTGGTGGTGTTCTGGTTCTTCATGGTTGTTACTCCTTTTCGTTCTGTATTTCGTGCTGATACTCCCGGCGGCCTGCCGGATGGGCTGTTACCCATGAGCGCCCGCCCCGGTCTGGGGCGGCTGGGCTTGCACCAGCGGCAGCGGTGAGGCTGTCGGCCTAGCGGGTTTCGTGTCAGGCGTTGAGCTGTAAAAACGTGCTCTGCGTGGGGATCAGGTGCCGGGTGAGGGTGTCGGTGTAGCTGGCCTCTCCCTCGTAGCTGTCAACCACCCGGCGGTCTGCGGCGGCCATATCGTGATAGCTCTTTTTGCCGTAGGTGGGAGGCAGCCAGCCTTTACGCTGTCCGGCGTAGAGGTTGAAGGACTTCAAAACGTCCGTGTTCGTAAACTCGATGTGGCAGGTGCCTTTCTTGTAAAACGTGGCGGTGAAATAGTGCAGCTGGATCTTCTGGGTATGGCCGCTCTTTTCGGCGGCATCCAGCACGGCGCGGAGTTCGTCCCCATTGTAGGGCTTGCCGTTCGTGTCCAGGAAGTGCAATACACGCTCGATCTGGGCAACATGGCCTGTTGCGTTGTACCGGGGGCAGAAACGCCCATCGTATGTATCAAAGGCGTTGCAGCGGAAAATGACCTTGCGGTTGATCTTGTACGCGGAGTTCGTGCACCAGCCGTTGTAATAATGCACGTTCTTGCTGTACTCGTCGTTATAATGCAGGTTCGTCCAGTCGTCGAACAGCTTTATAATTTCGTGGTCGATGCTGGAAAGAAGATTTCGTGAAATTTCTTCCCGGACGGTCAGAATGTTGTACGCGCTGAAGTCGTAGCCTTCAAGCTCTTTGATTCGCTTCTGGTAATCCTGCTGCATTTCGTAGGTCATCGCATCGAACAGCTGCGGCATTTCAAACAGCTGCTTCCAGTACATCCCGCGCAGTTCCCGGATAGCGTCGTTATAAGATTTCGTGAAAGCCATCACGGGGTTTTCTTTCTTACCAGCGCCGGCAGAGGAGAACAGGGACTTGATCCCGTCGTATTCCGCATAGATCCGACGCACACCTTCAGCCGCGGCGTTATACCGTTCAATGGCTGCCGTGATGGGGTCGGAAGATACCAGGGCGGCAAACTCCGGGTTGTCCTTCAGGCGTTCCGTGGTTTCGTGCTGGAGTTCCAGCCGGATCCGGCTCACCGGCTCCCGGTCGGGAATGTCCACCGACACAAGCGCCACCTCCACGCGGGCGGCGCGGCGGGCGTTCTTGAAAGCGTCCGGGTAATACTTCACTGTTGCGTGCAGCGCTTCCAGCCGTGCGGCCAGCTCTTTCCGTTCGTTGGTGCAGGGGTTGCGCAGGGTTTCGGCGTTGAGTAGACAGCGCACCTTGCCGCCGTCCTGCATGATGTCCAGCGCTTTGAGCAGGTGCCGCGCACCCTCTGAAAAAGGCGGGTTCATGACGATTGCGGCGTATTTCGTGGTGGGGCGGAAGGTCAGAAAGTTATCATGCACCACCCGAAAACCGTCTTTCTTCAGCACGGCGCGGAAGTCGCTGGAAAGCTCGATGCAGTCAAACTCTGCGCTTCGTGCCTTTCCCTTGTCGTATTGGTCAACCTCGCCGGTCTTATAGTCGTGGTGGACGTTGAACGCCAGAGCGTGGACCTGACGGGCAAGTGCTCCATCACCGGCGGACGGTTCAAGGATGGGTTTCGGGTAGGTGGTGAACCCGGATTTTACTTCCCGCAGGGAGAAAACCATATCAAAGGCCAGACTGTCCGGCGTGGGGTAGAAGTCCAGGGAATCGTTTGGGGTGGTCATCGTGTAAACCTCTTTTCGTGTTTCGTGATATGCCCGGCGGAATGCTGGGCGGTGGGGCGGGGCCGCTTTATCCGGTGCGGACCCTGCCAGGGCATCCGGTGCAGGTCATGCAAACAGGCGGTTGCATACCTGCTGTATTTCGTCGTTCGCCTTCATCGGGGCAATGAGCACGGCCACGGCGGCGCGTTTCGGGTCTGCGGTGTCAGTTGCCAGGATGGGTGCAAGCGGGTTGTTGCTGCCGTGGTAAACAAATTCGTGATGATCCACAAAAGCGTCATACTCCGAATTTATCATGATGGGCCGGGATCCATCGCGGAACATTCGGAACATGCCCCAGATCTTGCCCTTCATCTCGACTTCCTGCAAAAGAGAAGTGCGCTTGACCTCTTCTTTGCAGTTGCTGAGCTTCTGGAACATCTGCGCGGCGGTCAGCTGGTGCGGATCGTTGACCACAAACCCGGCATCACTGGAAACGATGGTCACGCCGTCGGCGGGTGCGTCCTGCATGGTCACGGGCTGGATAACATCCCGGTAAAGGATGGCGGGCAGCTTGAACGCTGCATAGCCGGTGATGATGTACACGCTGCCGCTCTGGCAGGTGATCCGAACGGCGTTGCGGCTTTTTGCCTGCCCTTTCAGATAGGCGGTGATCTTCTTCACGTTCAGCCCGGCGGGGGTGCTGGTTGCTCTTTTCATATTGCAAAAACTCCTTTTCGTTTTCGTTCTGGTTTTCGTGCCCGGTGCGCTGCCGGGGTAGTGGGGCGGGGTTGCTTTGCCCGGTGCAGCCCTGCCAAAATATCCGGTTTCGTGGTGGTGGATCATGCCAGCAGACCGGCGGCGATGCTCTCAAAGTCCAGCTGTTTCACCGGCGCTTCATTCAGCACGGCCACGGCGGCGGGGGTCTGCTTTGCGTCCTCTACGGCCTTCCGGGTCTTGCGCCAGGTGTCCAGCGCTGCGGCCTGCCCTTTGCGGTCGGTTTCGGGAACGGCCAGGAACGCGGCGCAGGCTTTGCGCTCTGCCTTGTGGAGTGCATCCGGGGCGGGCTGTGCGGCCTTCTGCGGGGCACTGGGCTTTGCGGCGGGTTTCGTTGCGGCCTTCTTTGCGGGTTTCGTGGTGGGCTTTGCGGGGGCCTCTGCCTTTGCGGGGATCTCTGCCGGGGCGCTGGCGGGCTTCTCTGCGGCTGCCTTGGCGGCTTTGCGCTGGTCGGCCAACATCCGGTTGTATGCCTTGATCTCGTCCAGGCTCTTAAAGCGTCCAGCGGGGGCGGGGCGGCTTGCTTCCACCTGCCCGATATGGAACAGATGCGCAGGGGCTTTGTAATAGTTCCCGTCGGGGCGCTGGTCATTGGCGGCGGCGGTCAGCGCGTCCGGCTCCATGCTGGCGCTGGTCTTGCGGGGGCGGTCGTCAAACTTCCACAACTTCGTGCAGATCGTGGCCTTCTCGCCGGTCTTGACGCTCTTCCCGTCCTTCTTCCACTCCTGGAACGTGTGGAACAGGCCGGCAAGCAGCAGCTTTTCCAGCTCTTCGCCCTGCCGCTCTTCGGGCACGTCCTTGAAGTGGATTTCTTTGCCCTTGGCGGCGATCTGCTCCGGGGTGTAGGCCAGCGCCAGGATGGCGCGGCGCTGTTCGGGGGTGTGATACTTCGCGTTGACTTCGTTGTAAATGATCTCGTCGTTGGTCATGTGAAACGCTCCTTTGCTTGTTGTGTTGGTGTTCGTGATGATCTCCCGGCGGCTGCCGGGGTAGTGGGGCGGGGCTGCTTTGCGGTGCGGCCCTGCTAGAGTGTCCGGCGGTGGCTCATGCGGTGCGGTACATCTGGCGGAACAGGTCCAGCGCTCCGATCTCTGCGGCCTTGTGCTGTGCTGCCAGCTTTGCGGCGGCGCTGTCGTGGCCGTTGAAGTGGTACGCTTCGGAGTAGGCGTTGACAATGGACCATTCCAGGCGGCTGCGCTCCTGCTGCGCTTCCCACTCTGCCAGATCAAAAACGTAGATGGTGCAGGTCCAGGCATACGGGCTGAACACCTGCTCAACCTTGACTTTCAGGCCCTTGCAGCGGTCAAGCGTGGCTTTGATCCGGTCGCGCTCCTGCCGATCCATGGGAACGATGGAATAGCAGGGAATGAAACGATCATGCACCGGGGTGACGTTCCAGCGGTGACGGGCTGCCAGCTGGTTGATCTTCTTGTCAAGTGCTGTCATGGGGTGTGCTCCTTTGTTCGTGGGTTGATGTTCGGGATGATCTCCCGGCGGCTGCCGGGGTAGTGGGGCGGGGCCGCTTTGTCCGGTGCGGCTCTGCCAGGGCATCCGGTGGGCATTCAGCCCAGAAGCGCGGCCGCGGCATCCTGCCAGGTGGGAAAGCTGTAGAACGTGCGGCGCTCTGCGTTGGTGTTCTCGCCGGTGATTCGTGCGGCGATCCGCTGCCCGGTGCGGGGGTCCCACCCTTCCAGCCGATACCCGGCGGCCTGAAGGCGGCGGGCTGCGGCGTTCTCCTTGCGGTTCCGTTCGCGGATCTGTTCAAGTGTCATCATGGTGCAGGCTCCTTTCAATCTTCGGTGCAGTCGTGGCAAAACAGAGCGTCAACCACTCTGTCATCTGCGAAATTGTCCGGGGTGCCGTTCGCGTCAACCACCAGGTCAACGCGGTCATAAATTCGCAGATCGGTTTCGGCATCCACCACAAAATACCAGTCGTCACCGTCCAGCGCGTCGGTGCACCAGACTTCAACCGCGCCGTCATCGGTGGCGGTCATGCCCTGCACAATGGCCGGGGCGATGTAGCGGCCCAGGGGGCCGACGGCGTAGGGGCATTGTGCCGCGGCCTTTGGTGCGGTGCCTGCCAGCAGTGCGGCCGCCAGTGCGGCGGCGGTGGTGATCTTCTTTGCAGTGTTCAAAAGTTTCATGTTCTTTGCTCCTTTGCTTTTCAGGTTTGCCCCGGCGGGCTGCCGGGGTTATGGGGCGGGGCCGCTTTGTTTGAGCGGTGCGACCCTGCCAGGGCATCCGCTTGACTTTACCGCCTTTCGGTGGTAAACTGGCTTACAAGATGCGTTGTGGAAAATTCATCTTGCAAGCCTGTCACCTGCTTTAGTGGGTGGCGGGCTTTTTTGCTGCCTGCTTCTTTTTCCACTCTGCCAGGTAGGCGGCCCAGATCGCTTTTTTCAAAGCGGCGGGGAGTTTGAAAAATTCAATGCTCATGTGTTGGCTCTCCTTTCGGCTTACTCGCAACCGTCCGGCTGTTGTCCGGCTCGCTTGCTGTGGCTGCATTATAGCATGACGGAATGCCACTTGTAAAGCATGACGGAATGCTTTCTACGTTTTGCACAAAAGAATGACGGAATGCTTGTTGATTTTTGCATGGCGGAATGCCGCTTTTTTTGCTATAATAAACGCAGGCGCGAAAGAGGTGATATAATGCCTATCTCGGACAAAAAGAAAATTTCAAACAGCCGGTATATTGCAAAATGCGATTCAATCCAGATTCGCCCACCAAAAGAACGCGGCGACGAAATCAGAGCGGCCGCAGCCGCAGCGGGTCAAAGTATGCAAAGCTATATTTTACAGGCTTGTGCCGAAAGAATGACCCGTGATGGATTCACCCCGGCGGAATCCGGGGAAGAAGGGGGACTATAGGGGGTTACTGGGGAGAGTTCTAGCCTGCTAGGTTAAAGCCCTACACCTGCCTCTCAATCCCGTTAGGTGGAGAATCTGACCCCTCCGGCAAACGGCAAAATTGACCCGGATGGAGCACCGCCAGCGCCAGCCGTGACGCTGGAACGCCGACAGCGGGAACGGTGCCAGCGCTGACCATGCCCACCGGCACCGCCAGCAGATCAGCCCCACCACCGGCACCGGGACGCACCCCGCCGGAACCATTGCCGCCAGTGCAGACCAAAGGCCAGAGCAGCAGCGCACGCCGCGCCGTCTGCCCTGGCCTTTTCTTTTGCCCATCTTCCCGCCGCTGGCCCTGCTGCCTGCCCGCTGCACCGGATCGCCTGCCGGATCGGTGCGGATCAGTGACGGCCCGGCCCGTTCGATGGCCCCACCAGCACCCCGCCGCCGCAGCAGATCACCCCGCCCACCCGCACCGCCAGCCAGAAGCAGACCGACACCAACAGCACCGCCAGCGCCGCACCGATGACCCCGCAGCCCACAAGCTGCACAGCCTGCACACCCTGCCAGACCTCACAGCAGCCAGCAGCCCACCGCCAGCACCTACCGACACCGCACCCCGCCAGCTCTGCCGCCCACCTGCCGCAGCAGATCACCCCGCCAACAGCCAAAAAACACCCACCGCAGCCCGCCGCCGGAGGGGTCAGATTCTTTACCTGACCGGCATATGGCCTTTGCAGTATAGCCAATAGCTAGGCTATAACCGCCTTATCTAACCCCCTGCCCCCTTCCTTCTCCGCCTCGACGGTCTGCCGCTGCCCTGGCGGAATTGAACCGATGCCTTGTCTATCAACCTGTTCTGCCAGCCTAAACTATCTT
>OKRU01001437.1_pt1 | contig 23562 bp, 17 predicted proteins | sample 1601131 | NCBI WGS metagenome assembly OKRU01 (sample SAMEA3541558, study PRJEB24748) | human gut metagenome | biome: human gut; feature: human-associated habitat; material: faeces | place: China | collected 2012
CATTGAAATCGTTCAAAGTCCGTCGTTTATAGACAAACTTACTGCTAATTTTCATGGATTATCTTTTATAATCCGGTATCGTCCGTTTTAGGAATCAAATCTGAGCGCGGCAAACCCAAACTTGTTGTCAATAGGAAAGGGATGTGCTAGAATAGCGTCAAAGCATAACAATCTAATACATATTTATCATATTCTGTGGTGAACTGACACAGAAAGCAAGTTAATTCAAATGTCATAGAATCATGCTTTTAAAATCACAAAACAAATGAATATTTAAGAATGCTAGGACAATGGGGAAGTCTGTTTGTATTCGGAAATGGAGGAAGTGTATTGGGAGAAACACCAGAAAAGATTCAGTGGCACCCTGCATTCTATGCAGCAACTGAATTGGAACTACAGGAAGATATTGAACATTTGGAGTTCACGAGGGAATATAATCTCAGCAAAGAACCGATCCGGATTGATCTTCTGATTATTAAAGAACCGAATAGAGGAATGAAAATTAAAAACGAGATTGGTCATATTATGCGACAATATAATGTGATCGAGTATAAGAGTCCGGAGGATAATCTGACGATTGACGATTTTTACAAGACGATTGGATATGCTTGTCTTTACAAGGGGTATGGAAAACATGTTGATCAGATACCGATTGAGGAACTTACAGTTTCAATATTCAGGGAGTCCTATCCGAGAAAATTGTTTTTGACATTGGCGCAGCAAGGGCATAAAATAGAAGAAAAATACGCAGGAATCTATTATATTTGTAATCTTCCGTTCCCTGTTCAGATAGTTGTAATGAAGCAATTGAGGCGGGAAGGACATAAAAGTCTTAAAGTATTGTCTGCGAAAGCTAAAAAAGAAGATGTTAAGGGATTTTTAAAGGAGACGGAAGAACTATGCAGTCCAAGAGAAAAGCAAAATGTTGATGCAGTGTTACAGGCAAGTGTACGTGCTAATTATGAACTGTATGAAGAGATCAGGAGGGAGTCAACGATGTGCGAAGCATTAAGAGAATTGATGAAAGATGAAATCGAGAAAGATGTAAATGCAGCCAAGAAGATTGCAATAAAGGAAGGCAGAGAACAAGGTATAGCGGAAGGAAGAGCAAAAGGTATAGCAGAAGGAAGAGCAGAAGGAAGAGCAGAAGGTGAGGCTAATATTATTCGAATTATGAACAAGAATGGACTTTCACCAGAATTGATCGCTACTTCGACGGGAAAAAGCATTGAGGACGTGAACTTGATCCTCGAAGGAAGAGAATTGGAGTTAGTATAATACAATATGAGACAAGCCGTGGAAACACGGCTTGTTTTATGAATGAAAACGAAACGTCATAAGCGCAAAGACGTGAGAAAAAAGAGAACAGGGAGAGAATCATGGCTTTAATTTTTTTTGATATAGATGGAACTTTATGGGATGAAAACATGCAGATCCCGGATGGAACAATTGAGACCTTAAAGCAGGTACAGCAGAATGGTCACAAGATTTTCCTGTGCAGCGGGCGGGCACGCGGCAACATCCGTGATAAGAAGCTTCTGGATGTGGGATTTGATGGAATCCTTGCGGCTTGCGGCAATCATGTCGAGCTGGATGGGAAAATTGTGTATGAGAATATTTTGTCACCGGAGCTGACGGAGAAGGTGATCCGAATACTGAAGGAATGTCATATGCCGGTGGTGCTGGAGGGACCGGACTATCATTGGATCGATGAGCATGGATTCGAGGATGATCCGTATGTGATCTATCTGTTTGAGGAGATGGGAAAAAGTGCTAAGCTTTTGAAAACATATACATCGGATATCCGGATCAACAAGTTTTCTGCGGATGTGCTTCCGGATACCGATTATGACCGGATTAAGGTAGAACTTGGGAATGACTTTGATTTTCTTGAACATGAGGGAAATGTTGTCGAGTGTGTGCCGAAGGGAACGTCCAAGGCGACCGGAATCGAGTGGCTTTGTAAGTATCTTGGAGTGTCGCGTGAAGAGACATATGCAATCGGTGACAGTGTGAATGATCTGGACATGCTGGAATATGTCGGCCATGGTATTGCGATGGGAAATGCGACGCAGCCGCCGAAGGAGGCAGCAGAGTTTGTGACGACGGATATCCATGAGGATGGAATCCGCAACGCGATGCTGCATTACCATTTGATATAGTTTTTCATCCGCAGTCGGAGGCTGCCTGCCTGTGAGCGGAGCGAAACTTATCAAAGGAGACAAAGGAAGAATTTACAAAATGAAGGGGAAATACAACGAGAGGAAGTTGGAAAAGTGAAAAGAACAAAGATCTTATGTTCAGTACTTGCTGCAACCATGTTGTTGCAAGTGCAGCCGGTTTATGCAGCACAGAAACCGCTGCAGGAAGAAATTCATTTGCAAAAAGAAAATCTGCAGGAAGCTGCGGATCAAAACGGCACGGATCAAAATAGCGCGGATCAAAATGGCACAAATCAAAATGGAGCAAATCAAAATGGCGCGGATCAGAATGGCACAAATCAGGACGGCACAAATCAGGATGGCACGAATCAGAATGGCACGAATCAGAATGGCACAGATCAGGATGGGATGAATTCGGATGATGCGGAACAGTCCGTCCCGATTCCGTCAAAGATTACCGGACTTCGTACAACGTCACAGACTCAGACAAAAGTTAAAATCGAGTGGAATGCATGTGAGAACGCCGCCACCTATACGATCTACCGTAAGCAGGGGAGCGGAGCATACCATGAGCTTGCGACGGCAGAGAAGCCTTCCTATACCGATAAGAAAATCAAGGAAGGAAAGAACTATCATTACAAAATCGTTGCATACAATACCCTCAATCAGGAGGGAGAGGCAGCAACGATCGCCTTTTCCAATGCGGCAATCGTAAAGATCGCATCGCAAAAATATACCTATGCGCAGATGAAGCAGCAGATGAAAATGTTGAAAAACAAATACAGCGATTATTGTGAAATGACGGAGATCGGTTCATCGGTGAAGGGGCACAGCCTCTACGATTTTACCATCGGCAGCAAGGAAGCGGATTCTTCGGTTCTGGTTGTGGGAACGATGCATGCCCGCGAGTATATCTGTGCGACAGTGCTGATGCAGGAAATTGAGTATTACCTGAGTAATTACAATTGTATGATCGGCGGCATGAAGCCGGCGGATGTCTTGGAAAACACACAGATTCACTATGTAGTGATGGCCAATCCGGATGGTGTCGAAATCTCGCAGAAATCTTATGCAAGATGGAAATCCAATGCGCGGGGCGTCGATCTGAACCGCAACTTCCCGACTAAGAAATTTGTGTCCGGCGGCACAAAGGGGGCAGAAGGCTATTCGGGGAAAAAGGCGTTGAGCGAGCCGGAATCGCGGGCTATCGCTGCGCTTACGGTGAAGTTAAAAACGAAACAGAAGCTGCAGGGCGTGATCAATTATCATGCGGTGGGGCGGATTATATACGGAAGCTGTTCATCAAAGAAAATCGCGAAAGATACAAAAACCATGTATCAGATCGCAAAAAGGGAAACGAATTATATAGCGGCGCCGGAGTCCTCAAAGACGAAATCTCCGGGAGGACAGTACCGGGAATATGTGATGTATCTGCTTGGAATCCCGTCGATTACGATCGAAGTCGGAAAGACCTGGGCGCCTTGTTCTTACTATGAATATAAGACAGAATTTTTAAAAAACAAGAATGTTGTTTTAAAGATCACGAAAGCGATTTCTTAAATTGATTAAAAAACGCTCCGCGGGGATGCACAGCTTACGGAAATGAAGTTTATGCCTGAGCGTACCGCTCGCGCGCGAAAGTGTGCGGCAGGCTCACACTTTATTTGAGACAAGTTGAAACAAATTGCACAAAAAAGTACAAATTAGGGTTTACACTATTGAATTATGTTGTTGAAAAAATTATAATAGTTGTTATGCAATAGAGAAACCTGCGTGTGTATAGGCAGGTCATCAGGTCTTGTATGGTGACCTGATATACATGTTAGGGGGAAACATGGATAACTTAGTGGGGGGAAGCCGAAAGAAGCGATTGGGCGATCTGCTTGTGGATGCCGGGGTCATTACACAGGATCAACTGATGCAGGCTTTACAGATACAGAAAACCGAAAAAAAAGGATATCGTCTCGGTGTCGTGTTGATTGATCTGGGCATGACCGATGAGAAACAGATCATGGATGCACTGAAAATGCAGCTGAAGATCGAGAGCATTGATTTATCGACGATCCGAATCCCGGAAGAGATCATCAGACTGGTCGAAGAGTCCGTTCTTCGAAAGTATATGCTGATCCCTTTTCAGTTTAATGAGAAGAATCCGAATCTCCTTAAAGTAGCGATGAGCGATCCGCTGGATATCCGTGCGATGGACGATATTTCGATCATCACGGGCTGCCAGGTGGAACGGTATGTGGCCGCGACAAGTGATATTGCTGCGGCGATCGACCGGTATTACGGCAACGCGGAAGCGCTCCGAGTGGCGGAACAGTACACAAGAGAGCGTGAGGAGCAGGCCAAGGCAAAGGCGGCAGTCGAACCGGGGAGCGGCGAAGAAAGCAGCGTGCAGCAGGCACCGATCGTTAAGCTTCTCGCGCAGATCATCGAACAGGCAGTCCATAAACGAGCCAGCGATATCCATATTGAACCGATGGAAAATCAGGTACGCATCCGGTTCCGTGTCGATGGAGTGCTGCATGAAGCGATGCGGCACGATATCGGTCTGCATGCGGCTCTGATCGCACGAATCAAGATCGTCAGCGGACTTGATATATCCGAGAAGCGCCGTCCGCAGGACGGACGAGCGACAAGTATTGTCGATAGACAGGAGTACGATATCAGAGTATCCATTCTCCCGACGGTTTACGGTGAGAAAGTCGTTATGCGACTTGCGCAGAAGAAAGCGCTTACCATGGATAAAAGGGATTTAGGCTTCCCGGATGACGAATTGGAAAAATTCAATCGTATCCTAAGCCATCCGAACGGTCTGATTCTGGTAACGGGACCGACCGGAAGCGGTAAGTCCACCACGCTTTATACAGCACTCAGTGAGCTGAACGTGGAAGGCGTCAATATTATCACGGTTGAGGATCCGGTTGAGGCCAATCTAAACGGTGTCAATCAGGTGCAGGTAAACGAGAAGGCGGGGCTGACCTTCGGCAGCGCGCTTCGTTCGATTCTGCGTCAGGATCCGGATATCATTATGATTGGAGAGATCCGAGATCAGGAGACGGCGGAGATCGCGGTTAAGGCATCGATCACCGGCCATCTGGTTGTCAGTACCTTACATACCAACAGTTCTGCCAACACGATCACGCGTCTGGCGGATATGGGAGTGGAAAATTATCTGATCGCAGACTCTGTGGTCGGTGTGATCGCGCAGCGTCTGGTACGGCGCGTCTGTCCGGCGTGCGGCGTGGTAAGGGACGCAACAGAAGATGAGAAAAAAACGCTTGGCTTTGCAGGCAGCCCGAAACGCATCCAGGTGCGCACCCCGGGGCACAAAGAGTGCGTCCGCTGCGGCGGAACCGGCTATTTCGGACGAATCGGTGTCTATGAGATCATGCCGATTACCTCCGATTTAAGACAGGCGATCAACAGGGGTGAGAATGCGGACGTGTTGGAGGAGATTGCACGAAAGCATGGAATGAAAACGCTTCGTATGAGTGCAGTGGAGTATGCACTCAGGGGAATTACCACAGTCGAGGAAGTGCGGCGGGTAGCTTACGAAGAGGATGATGAATAAAGGGGTTTTTAAAAATGGAATTATCAATGCACACACTTCTTTCTATCGCAAAAGAGAATCATGCATCCGATGTACATATCACAGTAGGAGTTAGACCCAAATGCCGAATCAGCGGCACGCTCTATGAGATGGATGGATTCGAGCGGCTGACACCGGCGATGACGCAGCAACTGGTGGAGTCGATGTTTGGCCCAAAGCAGAAACAGACCATGGAAGAGGTCGGCGAAGTCGATTTCGCATATTCCGATCCGAGTATCGGCCGTTTCCGTGTGAATGCCTTTCATCAGAGAGGTTCCTATGCGGCAGTGCTGCGTATTGTGGCAAGTGACATCCCGGCGCCGGATCAGCTTGGGGTACCGGAGTCTGTCTTAGGGCTTACCAAGAAAAAGAGAGGACTGGTTCTGGTAACGGGGCCGACCGGAAGCGGTAAGTCAACGACACTGGCATCCCTCATCGATGTCATCAACAAGGAACGAAACGAACATATCATTACATTGGAAGACCCAATCGAGTATTTACATAAACATATTCGGTCGATTGTAAACCAGCGAGAGATCGGATTGGATACGGATTCGTACGGCAACGCGCTTCGTGCGGCTCTCCGTGAGGATCCGGATATCATTCTGGTGGGCGAGATGCGAGACTTTGACACGATCTCCACGGCGATTACCGCGGCAGAGACCGGCCATCTGGTATTTTCAACCCTGCATACGATCGGTGCGGCACCGACGATCGAGCGTATCGTCGATGTGTTCCCGCCGCATCAGCAGAACCAGATCCGTTCGCAGCTTGCATCGGTTCTGGAGGCGGTCATCTCGCAGCAGCTGCTGCCGACCATCGATGGCAAAGGCAGAGTGGCGGCGTTTGAGGTCATGCTCGGGACACCGGCGATCAAGAATCTGATCCGCGAGGACAAAGCGCACCAGATCCCATCGATCATGCAGACGAGCAAAAAGCTTGGCATGCAGACGATGGACGAGTCGCTTTTCAATCTGTACTTAAAGCACAGGATCGATGGCGCCAATGCTGTCGAGTATGCACAGGATACCGCTGCAATGCAGCAGAAACTGTATTAGGAGGCGGGATATGGCAAGTTACAAGTATGAGATCGTAGGACCGGACGGTAAACCAAAATCCGGTACGATCGAAGCGCAGAATATCGAGATGGCGACCGCGGAACTGAAGGCGGGCGGCAGTACGATCGTATCCATCGCGCGGGCGAATGCGTTCAACAAAGATCTGGAAATCCATATCGGAAAAGCGGTCAGCGTCCGCGAACTTTCCGTCTTCTGCCGGCAGTTTGAGAGTGTGCTAAACGCCGGCGTAACCGTGATCGAAGCATTAAACATGCTTTCGGAGCAGACGGAAAACAAGCGGTTCGCCGCAGCGATCGCGGATGTGCGCGACTCCGTGCAGAAAGGTGATTCGCTTGCGGTGGCGATGTCCCAGCATCCGAAAATCTTTCCGGAGCTGATGGTACATATGGTTGCAGCGGGAGAGGCATCCGGCAGCATCGATAAAGCCTTCGACCGGATCGGCGGACAGTTTGAAAAGGAAGCCCATCTGAAGGGCCTGATCGTGAAATCGGCGATCTACCCGGTCATACTGATCGTTGTCATCGTTGCGATCGTTGCCATCATGATGATCAAGATCGTGCCGACCTTTACGGCGCAGTTTGACGAAGTCGGCGGAACACTTCCGGGCATCACGCGTGCGGTCATGAGCATCAGTGATTTCTTTGTACATAAATGGTTTCTGATGGTTGTCATCGTGGTGGGCATCGTGCTCTTTGTTAAGTCGTTTAAGAAGACGGAGCACGGAGCGATCCTCTGGGGCAGGCTGATGCTAAAGCTTCCGATGGTCGGAAGCCTCAATATCAAGACGGCAAGCGCCAGCATGACGCGTACCTTATCCACGCTGATGGGCTCCGGTATCCAGCTGGTCGATGCGATGGGGCTTGTCACCGGCATGATGAAAAATCAGGTGGTCAAGGCGGCACTCAAGGAAGCACAGGAAGAGGTCAGCCGGGGTATTCCGCTTTCCAAGCCGCTGGAACAATCCGGCGTCTTTCCACCGATGGTCTATCACATGATCGAGATCGGTGAGGAAACCGGTAATATGGAGGATATGCTCGACAAGATCGCGGCGTATTACGACGAGGAGGTCGAGATGGCGACGCAGTCGCTGCTTGCAGCGATGGAACCACTCATCATTATCGTGATGGCGGTCATCGTTGTGCCGATCGTACTGGCAATCATGATGCCGATGTATAGTTTGTATGACAATATCGGTGCGTAGGTGGAGGACGGAGAAGGTGTTCGTATGATATGATATGATACACGAATTGCTCCGTTGTTGCACAACTTCCGCAATTCTACGCATATTCGGAATCCGTTGATTTTTCAAGAAAATCACTACTTCCTCATATGCGTTGCGAGGCAATAAAGCATAAATCTTTACCTGCAAGCAGGATCGATTTATGACTTTTTGCCTCTTGTATCGTTAGGTTATGACATGTCTGCCATGGGCATGTGGTAATAAATAAAAAAGTATTTATAAGTAAAGGAGATCTAAGGTATGAAGAAGATTATGGAAATGCTTCAGAACATGAAGGCAAAGAATGAAAAGAAGGATAACAAAGGCTTCTCGCTCGTAGAGTTGATCATCGTTATCGCGATTATGGCAATTTTAGTAGGTGTTGTTGGTACACAGGTAATTCCTTACATTAATAAGTCTAAAGTTGCTAAAGATCAGCAGGTATTAAATAGTATTTCGACAGCAGCAGTGGCTGCATATGCAGAAAATGCTATGACTGGAGATGCTACTATTGATGTATTCTCAACTACCGTGCCAAGTGATGCTACAGAGGCAAAGGTACAGAGCGATATTAGAACTACAAGTGGATTTTCTACAATTGCCGAATTTAGAAATGCTCTTGGAGCAGATGGAAAAGCAGATATTGAGTCCGTAACAGTTCAGTTTGATACGGCAAACCACAAAGCAATTACATCTGCAGTCTATAAGAGTGGCTCAACTGTTAAATACAAGATTCAGAATGTAGAGGCAACTTTATAAAATATTTATTCAGGAGTAAATAAACCACCATGCTAACCCAACTTACCATTTTCATCTACACAATTGTATTTCTCTACGGAATTGTGATCGGCAGCTTTTTAAATGTCTGCATTTTCCGCATTCCGAAGAAGGAGAATATCGTGCGTTCCTCGCACTGCATGAGCTGTGGACGGAAGCTGGGCTGGCGTGATATGGTTCCTGTATTTTCGTACATAATGCTTCGGGGCAGATGCCGGCAATGTGGTGCTAAGATTTCCATACAGTACCCATTAATCGAGGCTCTGAATGGTGTGCTGTATGTGATCGTTTTCATGGCGAACGGCTTCACGTTCAGCAGTGTGCTGTATTGTCTCATGACATCTGCTCTGATCGTTATTACGGTGATTGACGAAAGAACCTTTCAGATTCCGGTGACATTCAATCTGTTCATCGGACTTCTTGGAATCATCATGACCATCTATGATTACCGGCATATCGTCTCCCATCTGATCGGTGCTTTCTGCGTCAGTCTGTTTTTGTATGGACTGTATTATTTCTCCTCCGGCAAGGCAATCGGCGGCGGGGATATTAAGCTTATGGCGTATGCGGGACTTCTGCTTGGTGCCAGAAACATACTGCTTGCATTTGTACTTGCGTGCATACTCGGATCCGTGATCCACAGCATCCGTATGAAAGTCAGCAAAAAGAATAACCTGCTCGCGATGGGACCGTACCTGTCCGCAGGAATCTTTATCGCCGCACTCTGGGGCGACCGGTTCTGGACATGGTATCTTGGTATGATGGGAATTTACTAAAAGAAGTGAAAAACTCACTTCTTTTGACTGTGCATAGAACGAAAAATATATATAAGACAATTGCGTTTGGAAAAAAGTGTGAGAGATGGTGATTGTTTTATATATGTTTTTCTATATACATTTGGAACGTAAATGAGGGGGAAGAAAAAGTGGCAAAAAAAGTGATCAGTATTGAGACCGGAATCCAATGGACCAAGGTCGCTTTGGTCGATTACCGCAAGAAAAATCCACCGGTACATGAGGCATTTGCCTTCCGTACGCCGGAGCATGCGGTGGAAGACGGATACATAAGAGATAAAGACAGTCTGGCGCGAGCGTTAAAAGAAGAACTTGTGCGCCGGCAGATTGTGGAAAAAGACGTTGTATTTACGTTGTCCTCTTCGAAGGTCGTTACCCGCGAAGTGATGATTCCGTATGTCAAAGACAACAAGATCAAGGGGATCATCGATGCGCAGAGCCGCGATTATTTCCCGATGGACATCAGTGGCTACACGATCAGTTACAGCAAGATGGATGTCGTTGAGGATGACGGGAAAAAACAATTAAAGCTTCTTCTGGTCGCAATCCCGGATAATCTGCTGGGCAACTATGTGTCCTTTGCCCAACTGGCAGGGCTGAAGGTGGAAACCTTTGATTACATCGGCAACGGCTGCATTCAGCTGATGTGTGACAGCTTCGTAGATAACGCGATGATCATCCAGCTGGAGGAGCAGGCGACCGTTATCAGCATTTTAGAGAACAAGAAACTTGCGTTTCAGCGTGTGACACCATACGGATACGGTGCAACCATTTCCACAGTGGTGGATCATCCGATCCTTGGAATCGATGACGAGGAGAGGGCATTTGATTTCCTGTTGGAACACAATGTCATCTTTAATAAGCCGTCGATGCCGGACAACGGAGATCCTGCGCAGCAGGCAATCGATCAGGCACAGGCGGACGAGGCGTATGAGGATCTGGCGGAGTCGCTCCGGTATCATCTGCGCATTGCCAATACGGCATTGGACTATTATCAGAACCAGGTAAAAAAAGAGTTCGTCGGAAACGTGTATCTGGTCGGCGACGGATCGCGTTTTGCGGGAATCCATAAGCTTTTTGCGCAGGAGTTACCGCTTCCGCTGCAGAAGATTGATTTCGCAAAGGTCATCGATCTGAGAAATCAGAATGGAGTAAATGACCAAAAGAAAGCCGGAAAGAAAAAGCATCAGGATTATACCAATCCGGTAATGGAAGAGAGCAGCAACCCAAGACAGCCGCGTGCAGCCACGCCGGTCGGATTCCTTTCGGTCATCGGTGCTGCTGTGCATCCGCTTGATGCGAAACCGAAGGAGATGCAGGCGGCAGATTCCAAGAAAAATGATCTGCACACGGCATATGTACTGCTGGCGGGATCATTACTGCTTAGTCTGCTTTTGATCCTTGGATCGAGCGTGCGTCAGCTGATCGCCCATTCCGAGCATCGTCATCTGACGGATCAGTTGGAGTCGCTTGCCTATGTGCAGCAGACTTATGACGAGAGCAGCCGCGTGCAGCAGGAGGAGCAGGTTTATGTCACAATCGATGACGCAACCAGGACAAAGAATGAATATCTTCTTCCTTTGATCGAGCAGCTGGAAGCAGAACTTCCGAGTGCAATAAAAGTAACCAGTATGCAGACGGATGACAATCTGATCACGCTGAATATGACGGCGGATCGAAAGATTACGGTTGGTCAGATGCTGCTCAATTTCCAAAATGTGACATTACTTACGGATCCTTCGATCCCATCCATGTCGGAACAGACGGATGAGGAGAGCGGAAGCAGCGAGTGGACTTATACAGTGAATGCATATTATGCAGATGTGCAGGAATCGGAGGAGCAGGCAGATGAATAAGATAAAAATTTCAGATTCGGATAAGCGGCTTTTGATCATATTCTTTGCAATCGTGATTCTGGCGTGCTCTTACTTTTTCATCTTCAATAAAGGAATGACGAAGGCGAGCGAACTTGAGGCACAGAACGAGCAGGATAGTGCCAAGGTGCAGCAGATGCAGCAGATGGAGGCTTCCCTGCCGCAGGTAAAGGAAAATATTGAGAATATGAAGCAGACGCAGGCGGACATTATTGCGAAGTATCCGTCCGATATGACGACGGAGAAGACCATCGAATCGCTGCAGGATTATGAAGACCACAGCAGTGATTTCCATATCACGGATATCACGTTTGCGATGCGTATGCCGCTTGTGGGAGCAGTCGATACGACAGCCGCAGGCAGCAGCACCGATGAGACGGACAGCAGTGCTGACACTGCGGATGGAGCAGCCGACAGTGCGGCCGGTGATACGTCTGCGACAGCGGATACCCAGAGTGCCGGGGACGGAACAGACGATGCAGCAGCGGACGCGTCCGCAGATACCATGGGAAATGTCACCGGATATTATGCATCGATCGGAATCCGCTACGAAGCAAGCTACAACGGATTAAAAGAAATGATCGCATATGTCAATGCGTTTCAGGACCGCACAACGATTACGCAGTTTACGGCTGCGTTTGACGATGCTACCGGAAAACTGACTGGTGAGATGACACTGAACATGTACTATATTACGAATACCGGTAAAGAGTATGTTCCTCCGGTATTTGACTTCATGCCAAAGGGTGTATCGAATATCTTCGGTAAAACGATAGAACGTTCACAGGAAGCTTTGGGGGATCCGTACTAGACGGAGCATAAAAAGACCGGAAAGGAGGCTTTCGGATGAAAAAACAAAAAAATCAAAGGGCTTTATCCAATGCCGGTTTTTCATTGCTGGAAGTCATTCTTTCGATGGCAATCCTTGCAATCCTCTCGGTTCCGCTTCTGTCGTATTTTACGCAGTCCATGAAATATAATGCGAAGATGGCGGATAAGCAGCACGCATCGAATCTGGCGCAGGAAATGATGGAAAATCTGAAAAACCAGCCGAATCTGGTGCAGAATGCGGATGCGTCCGGATTTGATGTGCCTTATCTGGAAGCTGAGAATTATGTGAAGGCTTCCTATACGCCGGCTGCGCCGGGACCCACTGAGACCGGTGGCAGCGTGGATTACTACGGACAGGCGGATGCAATCGGCGAGAAATACGATATCCGGGTAAGCGTCAGTACGAACCAGGCAGAAAATCTAAGCAAAGTGCCGCAGATGGATGGAATTGACGGAACGGTTGATGTGATCGCATTGGAAAATGGGCAGCTGCAGGACGCATTAACTTATTTCTCCGCAAAAAACATGGGGTATGCGGACGAACACAAGATTTCGGCTATGAGTACGGATGCAATCCGTGCGAATCTGCACCGGACGATTTCGATTACGGTGAAAGCGGATTATTTGACGGTGGAATGCTTTTACCGTTGTGAGGGCGTGGACGGAGTGGATGCGGCTGATCAGTACCAATGCAGTAATTATGCGGAAGAAGACATTGAAAATGTCGAGCATATTTATCTGATGTATCAGGTTTTCCAGAATACCGATAAAATAGAACTCAGGTGTGATGTCGGCGTGGGAGTCCCGAAACTTGTGATCGTCTGTCAGAATATTGATAAGGTCAATACAGATTTTCCTTTGTACCGGTTGACGATTTCGCCGAAAAATGGTTGTTCGATGCCGGAGATCGCCTCGAATCTGGGACAGAAATCCTATGAAAATCCGGCAGTGACAAATAAGGGAGAAATCTGGCAGGATTCCTATCTGTTGAGTAATGTGAAGGCTTTGGTGGAAAAGGAACAGGGGATCCGAAAAGTAAATATTGAAGTCAGTGTATACAAAAAAGACAAGGGCGATGGAACGGATAAGGATGATTACCGCTACATTACCGTTGATTCAGCGAAAGGGGAGTAGCGATGAAAAAGAATTCTTTTCATAAAGATGATCGCGGGGCTTCCCTGCTTGCCGTTTTAATACTCATGGTGGTTGTCAGCGCGATCGCAGTGGTGATCACAAAGATCACGATCGTGAATATCCAGATGAAGGAAGTCGAGCGCGGTACGAAGAAGAATTTCTACAGTGCCGATGCAATCATGGATGATCTGCGCACCGGTGCAAGGGAGCAGGCAGAGACGGCACTGGAAAATGCGTATGCGGATGTGCTGCAGCATTATGTGGACTATACGAGCGGCGGTAAGAATGCGCAGGATGTATTTAAACAGAAATATATGAACGGCCTGGAAAATTATTTTGCCGATCCGATGAAGACCCCGGTCGACACAACCAATCATGAGGGAAACGTGGTGTACCGTGTTGCAGGATACGATACCGGAAAGGTAAAGGGGTGTATTCTGGATGGAACGCAGCAGGATTGTTTTGTTGCACCTGCAGATCCGAAATATGAAATTGATTATGGAGCCGGCACTTTTACCTTAAAAGGTGTCCGGGTGGTTTATAAGGATGCACAGGATTACGAGACTACGATCACGACCGATCTGGTATTTTCCACACCGGATATGAATTTTTCCGGTCAGAGTCAGGTAAAGGAATTTATGAAATACGCTTTGATCGCGGATGATCAGATCAACGTAAATGCACCAACGGTCGTAGTGGACGGAAGCGTGTATGCGGGGGCTGGCGGCATTGTGGCTTCAAGTAACGGAACCGGTGAGCTGAATGGCAGGATGATCCTTACCCGTGGCGATATTGTGGCGGATATGGGATCGACGCTTACGGTCGGAAACGGAAATTCTTCGATCTGGACTGAGAATATTATGACAACCGGAAAAAGCACTGCAACACTGAACGTGAACGGAAACATTTATGTGGCGGATGATCTCGCGCTAAATGCAAAGGAGAGCAAGGTAACGGTTCGGGGAAATTATTACGGTTACAATTTCCAGAAGAATTACGGAGCGGGCGATACGGTTGCAACGGATGCCGACTTTAGCAGTGCAATCATGATCAATGGAAAAAACAGCTCATTAAATATACAAAATCTTAACTATTTGCTGCTTGCGGGAAGAACCTTTATCTCACGCGGGAACAATTCCAGTAACACGGATATTCAGATGGGTGAGTCGATCGCGGCGAGAACGAACCAGCTGGCTTACTATGTTCCGGATAAGTATGTGAAGGTGGAGAGCACCGAGGGCGTTGTGTTAAAGTGGAACGATGCGCAGAAGGTCAGAATCGGTGAAACGGAGTATCCGATCGGTGAAAGAGACTACGCCGCGTCCATCCAGGTGGATCCGGTGAAGCTTGACGGCTGGTTGAACCATGCGAATCCGATCGTACCTTACTATTACACCAATGGTGTCAATTATTATCTGAATTTTAAGTCGCAGCAGGATGCGAATGAATTCTATGCTGCGTATTATGCCGGAAATACTGCTAAAGCAGGCGGGCTTGCCGGAACCTATCTGGATAAGGATGCCTTAATTATCGATGAGCATAATCATATGATCATGACGCTGAGCGGAGATATTATGTACCGGACCAGGTCGGAAGAAATGTTTCGGGAGAAGGCGGTAACGATTGAACCGGACAATTGGAAGGACTCTGCGGGGCGTATGTGGGATTATTGTTCGAAGCTGGCGGTAAGTTATAAGTCTTTGGAACTTGGGCTAAAAGTATCCGGACAGTCTGTGACGCCGGATCAGGTACGCTTTAGCGTGACGGATGAGAGCGGATATGAAAAAATCGACAAGTCAATCGATCCGTTATTTGATAAACTGATTGACCGCAGCGCATTGCAGGAGGAGATCGCAAAACACAGGAATCCAGGAGATACCGAATTCACAGTGTATCATCCGGCAGACGATGTCTACCTGATTGATAACACCGGTGTGTATAATCTTCCGACTTCGATCACAAAGGGCATTGTTGTGGCAACCGGAAGTGTCAAAGTCAGCGGAAATTTTGAAGGGCTGATCATTTCCGGCGGTAAGATTACGTTTGATGCGAACGTGCAGGTAAAAGGCAACAAACTGCTTGTCTCTAATCTGTTTAAAGATGATCAAAGCCGTAAGCCTCCGCTTTTTTCCAAGTTCTTCCGTGATTGCTCCGGCACGGCTGCCGGCAGTGTGTCCGGCCGGCTGGATCTGGATTCGTATATCAATTACGATGAATGGAAGAAGAACTAAGGGGTGCGCCGATGAGAGAGCGATGGTTAAAGAAGAAAAGACGGCAGGATCAAAGAGGAATTACTCTGGTGGAGATCATTATCGTGATCGCAATCATAGGAATACTGGCGAGCACGGCGGTCATGATGATCGGACATCTGCATTATGCGGATACGCAGAAGGTCATGAAGACCTTGGATGCTTCGTTGAATCAGCTGCAGGTGAAGTCCATCAGCAAAAGCGGAAATTACTATCTGTATATTTATCATCTGGACAATGGCTATTATGAGCAGATATTGCCGGATAATCTTTCGGCTTTTGATGGGACGAAGCTGACGAAGGACGGAACCAAATTATCGAACAATACGATCAAACTTTGTCAGGACGGAACAGAGCTGGCGGAGAATGGTTTCATGAAGATCGCCTATACGAAGCAGGCAACGTTTGACACCGCCAATACAACGGTGCAGACGATCCTGATCGATGGTGTGCCAAAATACAGTATCCGGCTTGTGATGGATACCGGAAAGCATTTTGTTGAGTCAAATTGATTGTTAAAAATGATGCGTTTATCAACGTGATATGAAATAGGAAGCAGAAGGCAGAAAGGAAGTGGTTGTGTGAATCGGGATCAAAGAGGAATTACGTTTATCGAACTGATCATTGCGATCGCAATCGCTTCGATCATTATGGTTGCCGCAACCATGTTCCTTGGTGCGGCACACAAAAATTATAACAATGCGTCCGCACAGATCGATCTGCAATCCGAGTCACAGATTTTAATGGAGCAGATCGGTATGTGGGTGATGGAAGGAAACCGGGTGGAAGCATTGGATCCATCGACTTCTGGTGCACAGGGAATTGTCATCTATCGGATTCCCCGCAAGACCTCGGTGGAGAACCCGAACGGAGCCGCAGCACCCGAACCGGCCAGTAAGCGTGTGATCTGGCTATCGGCAGGCGGAAAGAAACTGTACACAAAGACGGCAGCTGTGGCAGATACAGAAAGTGACACAACCGTGATCGACGCAGATGTGGATGAAGTGCAACAGAATCTGCTCGGAGAGTATGTGACGGCTTTTACAGGGACGGTCGATGCCTCTTCGCAGGCATCCGTTACCGTTTCGTTTCAGATGGAATATTTAAAACAAAAATATGAGATACAAAACGTGTTTAAATTGAGAAATGTACTGCGATAAAATTGCAAAATGACAGAAAACTATTTCGGCAAAACTGTGAGTGATCAAAAGGGGCTTAGATCCCGGATAAGGAAGGGGCGTTCATATTGAAAAGCGTCAATCGGAAAACAAAAATGCATAGTCCGCTTACCGGAGCAAAGAAGAAAATCGCATCCGCAGTCTGTGTGCTGGGGATTGTTGCTTTATGCCTTGGCGTGGTCGGATATCAGAATAAACTGAAGGCGGACGAGAATCTCCCGGTTGTGACAAGAGGCGTGGTGGATAAGATCAATCAGATTCCGGAGTCGAAGCGTGATATGTATGATGCGGATCAATCAACGTATGATCTGGGAACAAAAGAGAACCCGTTTTTTATTCTGGAACTTGTTCCGTATGATGAATATGGATCGTTTGGTTATAATATCGGAGGCTGTGAGCCGACTGATGTGCAGAAAATGCGTGGAACCGGAAAAATCGATACGCTTGGATCCATGAACATGTGCGATGAAAAGCGGATGGATAAAACCTACTTTTTTGAAGATGCGCAAGAATTAAAAACAACAGAGTTTGAACATCCGCTGGTAAAAGAAGATATCGTGCAAAGCTTTGACGGATATTATGAATTGGTTGAAGCCGGAGAGGGTGCTTTCCGACAGAATGAGGATGGTACCATCGTAAAAGCGGACGGGGGAAATATTATCTGGCATACCATTTATGATCTGGAAAAGCAAAAAGACTATCCTAATCAGGCTTTCCAGGGAAAAGATGAGCCGAAGAAAATCCTTACAAATGTCGGAGAACGCATTTATACGGTAAGGGAGAGTTCTCCGGATGATCCGGTATATTCGGTGGAAGGATATTACTATTATAAAAACAATGAGAATTTTTTAAAGCATTCCCTGAAACTGAGTGACGAGGCAGCAGCAAAGTATTCGGTTATTATTAAAACAATCACACCGAAGGAGCTGAATGCAAATCCAAGTTGGGCAAAGTATGCGGATTTATATATCGTATCGGCATCCTGTGCGGATAACGAGTTTAAAAACATGTGGAAAAAGTATAATCGTTATCATCATACGTCTGCGGTAACGGATTATCAAAACGGCTTTGAGAATACGGACAGCGATAAGGAACGTGATATTTCATGGAAAGTCGCAAAAGAGATGTATGACAAGATAACTGCAGATACCAATTACGCTGCAATTATGATGACGGCAGAGTCCTATAAGATCACAAAGTGGACGAAGGTTATGCTAAGCCTTTTTGACTGGAATTTAAGACCTTCGGGGGATACTTTTTCTTATGATGCATCGAATAATAATATGTATAAGCTTACGGTTATGCTTCTTTCGATGAAACAGGAATTGTTCAAAAAGTTATATCTGGATAAGGACAATCCGCTTATTTCGAATGACGGAAAATTCTTGCTGCAGACGGGGGATGCGCAGGAGTATTGGAATATGTTTACGTTCCTTCCTACGAATGCAAGAACAACGGATCCGGAAGTAAATTACAACTGGTACGGATATTTTACTTCTATGGATAAATGGAATGATTACCAGATGGCAGGAAATATTGAGGCAAACCGTAGATACATCAACAATCGTATTTATATTGGCGGCGACGGCGGTGACATCTTACGAAATTATCTGCAGGACGGTCTGAATCTGACAGATAAGACCGGAACGAAGTACACGGATTTCCAGGACTTTATGGACAATGCGGACAAGGCAACGCCTGCGGATGCGGTACGATATGTTTTGGGACAGAGAAACAATACCAATAAGATCGAGGGAGATTTGAACGTCTTAGATATTGAACCTTGTTACGACAGTAAAAATGGTTATTCGCTGACAAAGAATTATATTTATATGATGGTGCCGGATCTGGAGGGTAAGGTGAATATTACCCATATGACGACTGCGGAATTTATCGGTACAGCGCAGGATCTGAACAGTACCTATGATCTGATCTTTCTGGGGCTGGATGACGGAGCATATAATAAAGCCGGAGATGGAAAAACCGTATGGAATGATTCTTCTATGAATGGTAAGATTTATTTCCATACGGGCGACAAGATGACAGCGGCAGAGTATTCAAGCGATAACAGAAGCCGTTCTGTTAAATTCCTGACAAAAGGAACCAAATCAGGAGATACCTGGACATGGAAGAATGTGGATAGTGCGGAACTGCGGTTTTCGGGAAATGACATTACAAGATTAAAAGAAGAAGAACTGAAGGATTTTGTAAAGTCGGGGAAACCGGTTGTGGCTGTGCCATATCTGTATCAGCGGGATGAAACCCGTATTGACCAGCATTCTAATATCTGTGATTTTGTAAAGAGTGAGATTGATCAAAAGAATAAGGGCGATAACAGCGTCCATTTCTACCAGACAAATGATGTGACAGGCATCAGGGAGTGTATGAAGCAGAAGAAGCCGGAGGTGTTATTTACGCAGACTCCGAAGCTGTATAGCAGCGAGGAGAAGACGTATCTGGATGTAGACAGAGTCGGAAGATCATTGCTGCAGTTTGGTTTTCAGGTCGACGATCCGGAAAGTGCTGCCTTCCGGTGTAATGTATATCTGGATCAGAATCAGGATGGAAAATTTTCAAAAGATGAGCTTTATTATGAAGGGGAAAAATTTGCTGCGGATGGAAGCAGGAAGGATGTTACCTGTAAACTGTCAAGACTTTATACGGGATTGATCCAATGGAAGATTGAGGTCTTTTGTGATGAGAATCCATCGGTACGGTTTACGCAGACCGGCTGCTCTGCTGCGAGAAACCAGACCGGTCAGAAAAAGAAGATTAACGTACTTCAGATCATACCAAAGGATGGAAATTTCGATGGAAAACTTGATCTGAGCACAAATCCTTTGTTTACAAAGTATTATCATACGCTGGACGATTATGATATCACAGTTACGACGGAAACACTCGATACATTTAAAAAACATTTTAATGCGGATAGTTTCACGACAGAAAAGTATCAAAAGGTTAACAGTGATCCGGATTTCAAAACACCGGACTGGATGAAGGTGTATCGAAATTACAATATGATCATTGTTGGATTTGGCGATACGTATGGTGGTGTCAATATACCAAACGATCACGGAGAAATTGATTTCCTTAAATTCTATATCAGTCAGGGTAAGAGCGTGTTATTTACACACGATCTGACCTCAATGCACAATATTAGAAGTGATGACTTTGGTTACTCTGCCAATACCTATCTGCGTGATACGATGGGTATGAATCGTTATAAGGCTATCAGCAGAAATCTCTCAGAACGTGAGCGGCAGGAGCTGGCAGAAAAACCGGATAATGCCTATGACAGTGTCACGGACATCACCGGTAAGGAGCTGGATCAGAAGCAGGGATTTACATACTATGCCATGAAGCGACTTGGCTGGAAAAATTCTAATTCGGGAACGGATTGGAATATCCTGAATAATCAGAAGATGCCGTATCAATATCTGATCAGTAATCCGAAAGGGGAGAGTATTTGTGGAATCAGTGAATTCACAAAAAATACCGGTTTTAATAATAACAATGATCTCATTACAAAGGTCAGTCAGATGAATCAGGGACAGATTACACAGTATCCGTTCAAAATTGATACGATGTTTACGGTTTCGGAGACGCATGGACAGTGGTATCAGTTGAACATGGAAGATCCGGAGGTTACGGTATGGTACTGTCTTGCTGATGATAAGAGAGCTGCTGCATGGCAGGGGACGGATAATAATGGTCAGGGAACCGGTGCAACCTACGGTGTTTCACCGAATGATGCTGCAAATAATTATTATATCTACAGTAAGGGAAATGTTTTTTATTCCGGAGTAGGACATTCGACGATTACGCAGGAAATGGAAGCTAAGCTGTTTATTAATACCATGATTGCTACATATCGGGCTTCCTATGTGCCTCCGATGGTTGAAGTGTTGAATGAGAACGCGGTGATTACGGATCTGGAAAATCTGTCGTATGACATGAGCTTTACGAAAGAGTATAGTGAGGATCAGGATGAATCAGACTGGGAAACAGTAGGCGTGGACGAAGAGAATCCGGATTTCGTGAAAATTACTTTCTCTCCGGAGGAATTGAATGCAATCAGCACGAAGCTGGATTGCTCAATCTATTATAAAAATGAGAGTGGCGATCCGGTATATGTTGACAGGATCTATGATTGTACAACAAATGAGGAGATTCCAACGGCTGAGCCGGAAATGATTGAACAGAATCAGACATATAAGACGGTTGAAGATGGAAAGGTGATTTTTAAGAATGTAAAAAATATGAAGGAATATTATTTCCTTTATCCGAAGAAATACTTAAGCAGCTGGAAGGAAAAGAAGGACGACACGACCGAAATATTACATGATGCACAGAGGGAGGTTGTATTCCAGATCAAGAATAATAAGAAAGATGAATATGGATATACAAGGCTTAATATGACCGGACAGATGCTATTCCTTCTTGATTGATCCTGCTTTATCCGGGCAGTCAATTCATGAAACATATAAAAAAAATATAAAGTTTAGATATCACTGTTGACATTGAAAATCAACAGTGATATTTTATTTACAGAACGAATTAGCACTCGAACTAAATGAGTGCTAGTAAAGCAAAAGGAGGCTATTTAACAATGAAATTAATGCCATTAACAGACAGAGTTGTATTAAAACAGTTAGAAGCAGAAGAGACTACCAAGTCCGGAATTATTCTTACCGGCACGGCACAGGAGAAGCCACAGGAAGCTGAGGTTATCGCAGTAGGACCTGGCGGAATGGTTGACGGTAAAGAAGTGGTTATGCAGGTGAAAGAAGGACAGAAGGTTATCTACTCCAAATATGCAGGTACAGAAGTAAAACTTGAAGGCGAAGAGTACATTATCGTAAGACAGAACGATATCCTTGCAGTCGTTGAGTAATATACAGTAACCGGTTTGAATGCGAAAATATAAAGTGTTCCGATCAAAAACATAGTTCGATAATTTAGAATTGATTTAAAAAATAGGAAAGAGGTTCATTATCATGGCAAAGGAAATTAAATACGGATCAGAAGCCAGAGCAGCACTTGGTGCAGGCGTTGATAAATTAGCAAACACAGTTCGAGTAACCATCGGACCAAAGGGACGTAACGTTGTTCTTGACAAGTCTTTCGGGGCTCCGCTTATCACAAACGATGGTGTGACAATCGCTAAGGAGATTGAGCTTGAGGATGCTTTCGAGAACATGGGCGCTCAGCTTGTTAAAGAAGTAGCAACAAAGACAAACGATGTAGCCGGAGACGGAACAACAACCGCTACCGTTTTAACACAGGCTATGGTTCAGGAAGGTATGAAGAACCTTGAAGCAGGTGCTAATCCAATCGTTTTAAGACGTGGTATGAAGAAAGCAACAGATACTGCTGTTGAGGCTTTAAAAGAGATGAGCCAGAAGGTTACAGGTAAGGAGCAGATCGCTAAGGTTGCTGCTATCTCTGCCGGTGATGAGGAAGTTGGTAATCTTGTAGCAGATGCTATGGAGAAGGTTACAAACGACGGCGTTATCACAATCGAAGAGTCCAAGACAATGGAGACAGAGCTTGACTTAGTAGAAGGTATGCAGTTCGACAGAGGTTACTTATCTGCTTATATGTGCACAGATATGGATAAGATGGAAGCTGTTCTTGATGATCCATACATCCTGATCACAGACAAGAAGATCTCTAACATTCAGGAAATCCTTCCATTACTGGAGCAGATCGTACAGTCAGGTGCAAGACTTCTTATCATCGCTGAGGATATCGAGGGAGAGGCTCTTACAACACTTATCGTGAATAAATTACGTGGAACCTTCAATGTTGTTGCTGTCAAGGCTCCTGGATACGGCGACAGAAGAAAAGCAATGCTTGAGGATATCGCAATCCTTACAGGCGGTCAGGTAATCAGCTCTGATCTTGGCCTTGAGCTTAAGGATACTACACTTGATCAGCTCGGTCGTGCAAAATCTGTTAAGGTTCAGAAAGAGAACACAGTTATCGTTGACGGTGCAGGCGATAAGGCTGCCATTCAGGGACGTATCAGCCAGATCCGTGGACAGATCGACGAGACAACATCTGAGTTCGACAAAGAGAAGCTGCAGGAGAGACTTGCCAAGATGGCAGGAGGTGTAGCCGTTATCCGTGTTGGTGCTGCAACTGAGACAGAGATGAAGGAAGCAAAACTTCGTATGGAAGATGCTTTAAATGCAACACGTGCAGCGGTCGAAGAAGGAATTATCGCAGGTGGTGGATCTGCTTATATCCATGCTTCCAAGAAGGTTGCTGAGCTTGCGAATACTCTTGAGGGAGATGAGAAGACCGGCGCTAAGGTTATCCTGAAAGCACTTGAGGCTCCATTATTCTTCATCGCAGCGAATGCCGGATTAGAGGGCGCTGTCATCATCAATAAAGTTAAGGAGTCTGCTCCGGGAACCGGATTTAACGCAGCTACTGAAGAGTATGTTGATATGGTTGCTTCCGGAATTCTTGATCCTGTCAAGGTTACAAGAAGCGCTCTGCAGAACGCAACATCTGTTGCATCTACACTCCTTACAACAGAGTCTGCGGTTGCAAACATTAAGGAAGATGCTCCTGCAATGCCAGCCGGCGCAGGCGCAGGAATGGGTATGATGTAAATTCGGGTTTGCCGCGCTCAGATTTAAGCTCAAACGGACGATAC
>OKRU01001445.1_pt1 | contig 23513 bp, 23 predicted proteins | sample 1601131 | NCBI WGS metagenome assembly OKRU01 (sample SAMEA3541558, study PRJEB24748) | human gut metagenome | biome: human gut; feature: human-associated habitat; material: faeces | place: China | collected 2012
ATTTTTTGAAATAGGGACGGTTCCTTTTTCAAAAAGGAACCGTCCCCATTTCAAAAAAAGGAGGAAAAATGGCAGAATTTAAATCAGGATTTGTATCAATTTGTGGAAGAACGAATGTAGGAAAATCAACATTAATAAATTTATTAGTAGGAGAAAAAATTGCAGCAATAGCAAACAAAGTCCAAACTACAAGAACACAAATAAGAGGAATAGTAAATAGAGAAAATTCACAAATTATATTTATAGATACCCCAGGGATACATAAACCTAAAACAAAGTTAAATGAAAATATGATAGAATTATCGTGGGATGCAATTTCTAATTCTGATGTTATTTTGTTTTTAATAGAAGCAGATAGCAAAGAAATTGGAAGAGGAGATATGAAAATCTTAGAAAAAATAAGAGAAGCAAATAAAAAATGCATTTTGATAATAAATAAAGTTGATTTAATAAATAAAGAAGAATTGGCTAAATTAATAGATTTATACAAAAATGAATATGATTTTTCAGCAATAATTCCAATTTCAGCAACAAAAAATAAATATAAAGAAGTTGTACTTGATGAAATAGAAAAAAATTTAAAACCTGGTCCTGCATATTATGACCAAGATGAATATACAGACCAAACCTTAAGACAGCTTGCAGAAGAAACAATAAGAGAAAAGGCTTTAATATTATTAAGAGATGAAGTACCACATGGTATTTTTGTACAAGTAGAAAAAATGAAACTTAAGAAAACTCAAAAAAATGAAGATATTTATAATATAGAAGCAACAATTTATTGTTTAAGAAATTCACATAAGGGAATAATAATTGGAAAAAATGGCGAAATGCTTAAGAGAATTGGAACTATGGCAAGAAAAGATATGGAGCAAAATTTCGGAACAAAAGTTAATTTAAAAACATGGGTTAAAGTTAAAGAAGATTGGATGAATAACGAAAAATTTTTTAATGAATAAAATACATAAGAATGGAGAAAATAACTCCAGAAGGAAGTGGACGTTATGATAAAAGATATGGCTTGGAATATGTTTAAATCAACAGGAAGTGTTGATACATTTTTAGAAATGAAACAAATAGAAAATATACAAAATAATTTAGCAAATCTTCAAAAGGTGGAAACAAATGGGAATAGTAAAAACGAAGGGAATAATAATAGCGGAAAGTAATATGGGAGACTTTGACAAGATGCTTACAATGCTAACACCAGGTCTCGGAAAAATATCGTGTGCAGCAAAAGGCGCTAGAAGGCAAAATAGCGCTCTTTTGGCAGGCACACAGTTTTTATGTTTTGGCGAATATATTTTGTACAAGTCACAAGATAACTATTCAATAAATTCTTGTGATACAATTGAAATGTTTTATAATATAAGAACAGATTTAGACAAAATTAAGTATGCAGTACATATTACAAAAATTATTCAAGATGTTACAACTGAAAATGAGAACAGCTATAAAATTTTACAACTTTATTTAAATACATTATATATGATTTCTGAAACCGATAAAGATCCAGATTTTATTTTAAGTGTTTTTAAAATTAAACTTTTATGTTTTCTTGGGTTCAAGCCTAGAGTTAATGGATGTGCTAACTGTGGGGAAAAAGAAAACTTAAATCATTTTAGTATTAAGGATAATGGGGTTAAATGTGAGGAGTGCTATAGGCAGGATAAAAGTTCTATTAGTATAAGCCAAAGTACTTTGGCAGCTTTAAATTTTATTGTTTCAGCTCCTTGTAAAAAGGTTTTTGGATTTAGTTTGAAAGATGAAAGTTTGAGAGAAATTAAGCTTTTAAGTAAAATTTATTTTAACGAGAAATTGGAGAAAGAGTATAAGTTAGAAGAGTTATGGTAAAAATAGAATAGCCAAAAATTAAGATTTTATAAAATTTTCCACCAAAACATTGCAAAACTTGGGCAAAAATAGTATAATATACAATGTAGTGAAATAAAATAAAAAGAGAAGGAGAAATAGATGGAATATATATATTTATTAAGGCAAGCTCTTGTATATCTAATAGTAGTATTCTGGATATACGAACTAGCAATAAGTTTATGTGCACTAATAAAATTTAAAGAAAAACCACTATTAAAGAAGAAAAACCACAAATTTATGGCAATAATACCAGCACACAATGAAGAAACAGTAATAGCAAACTTAGTAGAAAGTTTAAAAAATCAAGACTACGACAAAGACCTATACGATATTTACGTAATAGCAGACAACTGTACAGATAACACCGCAAAATATGCAGAAGAAGCGGGAGCAATAGTATATAAAAGATTTGATGAAACAAAAAAGACAAAAGGATATGCTCTAAACTGGTTTTTAAAACAAAAAATAGAGGAAAATGCGGACTATGATGCATTTTTAGTATTTGATGCAGATAATATCGTAGACAAAAACTTCATAAAAGTAATGAATAGAAAACTATGTCAAGGAGAAGAAGTAGTACAAGGATATAAAGACATAAAAAATCCAGCAGAAAGTTGGGTATCAGCAGGATATGCATTCTTCTATTGGACAATGCACAGATTTTATCATTTAGCAAGATACAATGTAGGATTATCACCATTATTAAATGGAACAGGATTCATGGTAAAATTTGACTTAGTAAAAGAAACAGGTTGGGATACAAAAACATTAACAGAGGATATAGAATTCTCATTAAAACAAATAATAAAAGGAAAAAAATTAGGTTGGGCAACAGATGCAATAGTATATGATGAACAACCAGAAAAATTCAAAGCATCATGGACACAAAGAACAAGATGGACAGTTGGACATATTCAATGTATGAAAATTTATACAAAAGACCTAGCAAAGGCAGTCGAAAAAAATAAAACAATAATGAATTTTGATGGATTATTATACATAGTTGGAAGTATACCAATGTTTGTATTATCAATAGTATTGTTATTATCAAACTTTGTAATATATATGTTAGATACAATGACAACAGCAGGTTTAATATTAAACATATTAAGATATGTAGTACCAACATTTTTCTTACCAATGTTATCAGCATTATTTACAATGTATTTAGACAAAAAACCAATAAAACCAATGTTAAAATGGTTAATATATTATCCATTATTTACAGGTTCGTGGCTTTTAATAAACTTTAAATGTTTATTTAAACAAGATACAACTTGGGAAAAAATTGACCACGTGCGTAGTGTAAAAATAAAAGAAATAGTATAAAATATAATAGACTAGGTCTAAAATTAGCTTTTTAGTCTTAGTCTTATTTTTATAACGAAAGGAAAAATAAAATGTTTGAAAATATTAAAGTATATGCTTTTGTAGGACCATCAGGAACAGGAAAAAGTTACAGAGCACAGATGGTAGCAGGAGAAAAAGATGTACATTTTATAATTGATGATGGACTTTTAATAAATGAGAATAGAGTTGTAGCTGGAGAATCAGCAAAAAAAGCATCAACGAAAATCGAAACTGTAAAAAAAGCTTTGTTTTTACATGATGATGAAAAAAAGGTGATTCAAAAAGCATTAAAAAAATACAAAGTAAAGAAAATTCTTATACTTGGAACATCTGATGGAATGGTAGAAAAAATTGCAGAAAATTTGGGACTTCCAAAAGTATCTGATACAACATATATAACAGATGTGGCAACAGAGGAAGAAATGAAAACAGCTAGAAATATAAGAGTTACTGAAGGAAAACATGTAATACCTGTTCCAACATTTGAAATAAAAAAAGATTTTTCTGGATATTTATTAGACCCACTTCAAATTTTTAAATCAAAAGGAAAAGGAAAACAACCATATATATCAGAAAAATCAATAATTAGGCCTACTTTCAGTTATATGGGAAATTTCACAATTTCGGATTCTGTATTTAGACAAATTGCAGAATATCAGGCTGAAAAGATGCCAGAAATCTATAAGGTTTTAAGAACTCGTGTTCAAAATTATGGAGAAGGACCTTTAATTGATATGGAAGTTAGTGTTGTTTATGGCTATAATGTTGCTGAAGGTCTAATAGAATTTAAGAAAAAAATTATTAAGGAGATTGAGAATTTAACAGCTATGAACGTTGTTAAATTGGATGTTGTGGCTAAGAATATTGTTGTTTTAGAGAAAAATTAGTAATAAAAAAAGGCAGAATTCCAGGTGCAGATACACTTGGAATTTTCTACCTTTCTTATCACTTATTATTGGTTGGAAGAGGAGCCGTATACTGTTTAAAACGACTCTCCATATATTTCAGTTCCTCTTCTGTGAGAGAAGAAGGATCTTTTATCCACCGTACTATGATTTCAATAAGTGAAAAATTTTCCATTTTTGCTTTACCTCCTTGGTGTTTTATACAATAAATTATATCACAAAAACAACCTTATGTAAATAAAAATTACAAAATTTTCCAATTACAAAAATATCCAAAAATTCTTGACAAAACAAACATTTTAATAGATAATATCTAAAGGAAAAATAGAAAAAGTTACCAAGGAGGACAAGATAAATGTACGTATTTAATAAAATAACTGTAAAGCCACAGTTACCAAAAAGTATAAATAGATTAGACGAAATAGCTAATAATTTATGGTGGAGTTGGAATTCAGAATATTTAAGATTACTAAAGAAAATAGACAGAGACTTATGGGAAACAGTAGAAAAAAATCCAGTAAAATTTTTAAAAAGAGTATCACAAGAAAGACTAGAAATGGCAGCAAAAGATTCTAGTTTTGTAAAAGAATATGAAAAAGTATTAAAAAATTATGAGGACTATATGTCAAGCAAAGACACATGGTTTGGTAAAAAATATCCAGACAACAAAAATGACCTAGTAGCATATTTCTCAGCAGAATATGGACTAGATGAAACAATACCAATCTACTCAGGAGGACTAGGAATTTTATCAGGAGACCACTTAAAATCAGCAAGTGATTTAGGAATTCCACTAGTTGGAGTAGGTTTACTTTATAAAAATGGATATTTCCATCAAAAAATTGAAGGATATGGAATTCAAAAATCAGAATACAAAAATATTGAATTAGACAATATGCCAATCTATCCAGTAAAAGATGAAGATGGAGAAGATTTACTTATAGAAGTAAAATTCCAAAAAAGAACAGTATATTTAAAAGTATGGAAAATAAATGTAGGAAGAATATGTTTATATTTATTAGATTCAGACATAGACAAAAATAGTGCCGAAGATAGAGAAACAACATTAAAACTATATGGTGGAGACCAAGATATGAGAATTCGCCAAGAAATAGTTTTAGGAATAGCAGGAGTAAGACTACTAAAAAAACTTGGATTAAATCCAACAATATATCACATGAACGAAGGACATTCTGCATTTTTAACATTAGAATTAATAAAAAACACAATAGCAGAAAAAGAAGTTACATTTGAAATTGCAAGAGATATAGTAAGTTCAAAAACAGTATTTACAACACACACTCCAGTACCAGCAGGAAACGACATATTCCCAACAGATTTAGTTGAAAGATATTTCAAAGAATTCTGGCCAAAAATGAGTTTAGAAAGAGAAGATTTCTTAAAATTAGGAATGAAACCTTGCGAACAATTAGAACCTGGATTCAATATGGGAATTTTAGCATTAAAAATTGCAGGAAAGAAAAATGGTGTAAGTAAACTTCATGGAGAAGTATCAAGAGAATTATTTGGAGATGTATGGCCAAACATAGCTGCAAATGAATCACCAATAACTTATGTAACAAACGGAATACATACATGTACATGGGTACCACAAAACTTAAAAGAATTATACAACAAATATCTAACATCACCTACAACACCATATTGGCAAGACAAAATATACTTAGATGAAACATGGAAAAGAATAAAAAATATTCCAGATGAAGAACTATGGAATGCACACTTAGAAAGAAAAGAAAAACTAATACAAATAATAAAAGATAACACAACAAACAGACTAAGAAGAGCAGGAGTAAGTTATGATGAAATAAAAGAAATGACATCATCAATATCATCAAATGACTTAATAATAGGATTTGCAAGAAGATTTGCAACATATAAAAGAGCAACATTAATATTTAACGATTTAGAAAGAATAACAGAAATATTAAATGATAGTAAGCATCCTGTAAGACTAGTATTTGCCGGAAAAGCACATCCAGCAGATAAAGAAGGACAAGACTTAATAAAATTTATACACGAAATATCTATGAAACCACAATTTAGAGGAAAAATATTCTTACTAGAAAATTACAATATAGCAATGTCAAGATATTTAATAAGTGGTGTAGATGTATGGCTAAACAATCCTCGTAGACCAATGGAAGCATCTGGAACATCTGGACAAAAAGCATCTGTAAATGGAGTAATAAACTTTAGTGTTTTAGATGGATGGTGGGCAGAAGGATATGACCAAACAAACGGATGGACAATAGGAACAGATAAAGAATATAGATCTTATGCAGAACAAGATATAGCAGATAGCCAAAGTATGTATAAAACATTAGAAACAAAAATAATACCAACATTCTACAATAGACCAAGTGAAAATGAACCATCAGAAGAATGGATGAAAATAATGAAACAATCAATAATAACAACAGGTGGAAAATACAGTACTGCAAGAATGTTAGTTGATTATACAAATAATTTATATATACCATTAATAAACCTATATAATGAACATTTTTCAAAATTAGATGAAGCAGCAGAATTTACATCTTGGAAAAAACATGTAAAAGATAATTGGGATAATATCTTAATAGAACAAACAGATAATCCAGAAAATGTTAGAATAGATGCAGGTGAAGCAATAGAAGTTGGATGCAAAGTTACACTTCCAAATTTAGAAAAAGAAGATATAAGAGTAGAAGTATATTGTGGTAAAATTTCAGACGAAGGACGTGTTGAAAATATAACAGTAGTTCCAATGAAATTTGTATCTGAGGAAAAAGAATATAAGAGATATACTTATACTGCTAAAATTTCTTTATCAACAGGCGGAAATTATGGATATACATTTAGAGTTATGCCAACAAATAAAATGCTTTTAGATAGCGAAAATTTAGATTTAGTAAAATGGATAACGAAATAATTTTTCTGATTGGGGACGGTTCTTTTTCCGAAAAAGAACCGTCCCCAATCAAAAAAAAGGAGTTGATTAAATGCAAAAAGTAATAATTTATACAGATGGAGCATGTTCAGGAAATCCGGGACCGGGAGGATGGGCAGCAGTTTTAATGGCAGGAGAATTGAAAAAGGAAATATCTGGTGGAGATAAAAGTACTACAAATAATATTATGGAACTTACTGCAATTATTCAAGGATTAAAAGCTTTAAAACAAGAGTGCGAGGTCGAGATTTTTAGTGATAGTAGTTATTGTGTTAATGCATTTAATCAAGGGTGGATTTTTAATTGGATGAAAAAAAGCTGGAAAACAGCATCAGGTGAAGCGGTTAAAAATAAGGAATTATGGCAGGAACTTTATAGCTTGACCAAGAAACACAAGGTTACTTTTAATAAAGTTAAAGGTCATAGTGATGTTGAATTGAATAATAGATGTGATGAATTAGCTAGGAATGCGATTCCAAAAAATTAAAGTATAAAACATATTTTGACAAAACGGTGCTAAATACTAAAATATACTTTAGTAAAAAGCACTAAAATGCAAAACTATGCTTTGAATAAAGGTTGACATTTACGTGAATATATTTTATAATATATGAAGAGGTGATAATATGTCTATAATAAATAAGAATGATATTCTAAAAGTATTAATATCATATAATCCTTGGTGGAAAACCAATGAAGTTCCAACAGATACAATAAAAGATATGAAACGTACAGCATTTTATGAAGCAAAAAAAGCATTTAATAATAAAGAAATAAGAAGATATGTATTATTAACAGGAGCAAGAAGAGTCGGAAAAACGACTATATTATATCAGTTAATAGATGAATTGATTAAAAGTGGAGTAGAACCAAAAGACATTTTATATGTATCTTTTGATAATCCTATTTTAAAATTTTGCAAATTGAATGAATTACTAGATTTATATGAGGTAAATTTGTCAGGAGATGGGACAAAATATTTATTTTTCGATGAAATTCAATATGCTGAAGATTGGAATAATTGGCTTAAAGTATTATATGACCAAAATCCAAATTCACATGTAATGGCAACAGGAAGTGCAAGTCCAGTAATAACAGAAGGAGTCGTAGAAAGTGGAACAGGAAGATGGGTTACAATAACAGTTCCAACATTATCGTTTTATGAATATTGTAAGTTAGCAGAACAAAAGGGAAAGACAGTTACAGTTAGTGATTTAGATGTATTATCAGTTGAACAAGTAAATGAATTATTGACAGGGCAATTCTTTAACGCTAATAAAAAAACAGAACTATCCGGATTAGATGAAAAATTACCAAAAGATTTTACAATTGAAAATCTAAAAAACATAAAAGAAAAAGAACTTGGAGATGTTGTAAACACATTATCGATTTTGCAAAAACACTTTAATAGATATATAAAAATAGGAGGGTTCCCAGAACTTGTAAAATCAAGTGATGAAGCATATGCTCAAAAAATATTAAGAGAAGATATAGTCGATAAGGTTCTAAAAAGAGATATACCATCATTATTTAATATTAGAAATATTAATATACTAGAAAAAGTATTTTTATATTTATGTTTCAATACATCAAATATTATTAATTATACATCTATGTGTAAAGAACTTGATAATACTGCATTAGCGACTGTTCAAGAATATATAAGATTTTTAAAAAATGCAAATTTAATTTACGAAAGTACACCTATAAAAGGAAATATTTTGAAATCTAAACCAAAAGTATATATTGTAGATAGTGCTATAAGAAATGCGGTACTTATGAAAGATGATATAATAACAGACCCAAAGGAAATGGGATATAGTGTTGAAACAGCCGTTTATAGACATGTTTATACATATATGAGAAAATATAATGGAAATGTTGGATACTATAGAGATAATAAAACAGAAAAAGAAATTGATATTATAGGAAATTCAGTAAAAGAAAATTTATATATTGAGGTAAAATATAGAGAAAAAACAGAATTAAATAAAGAAAATGCATTATATAATATTCCAAATGTAGATGATTATATTTATATTGTTACAAAAGACGCATTGGATTATGGAATAATAAAACTTAAAGACGGAAAAACGGTAATAAAGATACCGGCATTTGCATTTCTTTATATATTGGGAAGACAAGAAGAAAAAAGTAACGAGGTAGAGTAAAATGTTCTACCTCATTTTTTTACTCAAAAAAATTTCCAAAAATTTTCTGTTTATTTTTTTCATTTCTGCACATTCTATATTTAGAAAAAAGAAAACTTTTTTCTATAAAAATGAAACAGAATTTTAATAATTTTTAAACAAAATTAATATAAGTTTCATAATAAAAAATGTTAATATTAACAGGAGGTGAAAGAAATGGCAAACTCAAACAACAGTAACAAAAAATTAGTTCCAGAAGCTATGGATGCATTAGAAAAATTCAAATACGAAGTAGCAAGTGAAGTTGGAGTAACTTTAAAAGACGGTTATAATGGTGATATCTCTTCAAGAGATGCTGGAAGAATCGGTGGAAATATGGTTAAAAAGATGATACAACAAGTTGAAAATAATATGGCTAACAAATAAATTTGAAATGAATTTTTAAATTTAATTGCTAGAAAAGTTATTATGATACGATGTGTTTTTTAGCTAGAATTGGCAGAAGTATTATTCTTGGTTTTATAGTTCTATTAATGGAATGTCCAAAAAATAGATACATAAAGGCAGGGGTTGTGCTCCTGCCTTTTAATGTATAAAATAAAAAATAAATAACAAAAATGTAACCTTTTTTGATAAAATATCAATATATAAATGTAAGGTATCTTGAAAAGGAGTTTAGATCTAAATGAAAAATAAAACAATAAAGGAATATGAAAGTATTGATGAAAAGAATCTTGATTTAGAAAAAATAGTAGATGAATATAGTGGGTACATATACACAATTATACAAAATATGTCTGCAAATATTTTTAATCAAGAAGATATTGAAGAAATAATATCAGATACATTTTTTATATTATGGAAAAATCAAAATAAAATTGACAAAGAAAAATCTCTTAGCTCATATATAGCAGGAATAGCGAGAAATTTGGTGAAAGAAAGGCTAAGAAAAACCAACAAAAATATTATTAATGATTTAGAATGCGATTTTTTCGATATACAGATGATAGATTTAGAATATGAAAATAGAGAAAAAATTGAAATAATAAAAAATACAATGGGAAAAATGAAGGAACAAGACAAAGACATTTTTAATCTATATTATTATGGAAATAGGAAAATAAATGAAATATCTAAAATATTAAAAATAGCGGAGTTTAATGTAAAATCAAGATTACACAGAATTAGAAAAAAACTAAAAAATGAATTATTAAAAGGAGGGTATAGTGATGAATATTAATAAAGAAAGAATTTTAGAAAAAACCAAAACCAAAATTTCTATATCCGACTTTATTAAGGAGGAAAAGAAAATGCCTAAAAAGATTAATATAATAAAACCATTAGTTGCAACAATTTTAATGATGTTATCGTGTTCAGGAATGGTATTTGCAAAGGAAATATCCCAAAAAATATATGATAACTTTTTTGGAACCAGTAAAGGTATGGAAACGGCAATGAATGAGGGATATGTCGAAAACATAGATATGGAAAATCAAGCTTCAACAGGTAATGCTAAAAATGAGGAAAATGGCAAAATAATTCAAAATATAAATACAAAAATAAAAGTAGAAGAATTTGTAATGGATGATTTTAATTTAAGTATGATAATAAAAGTTACTCTTCCAGACGAGGTAAAAGAAGTAGTAAATCTTAAAGATATTTGGGATGTTAATTTTCCAGATTTAAAAATAACAGACGAAAATGGAAATAATATATCAGAAAATGCAGGATTAAATGCATACATACAAAACAGAGGAGAAAATCCCATAAAGGTAGTTTACAATATGTATACAGAAGGAGAAGCTTTTCCAAAGAGCAAAAAGTTGAATTTTAATTTAACAAAAATCAAAATTTCAAATAAAGAAGAAACCTTGCTTGGAGACGAAGAAATTATCATACAAGGTTCGTGGGATTTTACAGTTGATGTACCAGAAAAGATGTATAATAGAAAAACAACAATATACAAACAAATAAGTACAACAAATAATGATTTTAATGTGCTATCTGCAACCTCATATACAACAGGAATTGATTTGAAACTAAAATTTAAAGCAGAAAAACATCAAGAAAGGCCAACAACTCCGGAATTAAAATATTGGGATTTATTGCCACAAGATGATGAACTAAAAACTACAGATATGTTAAACTATTTGGAAAGAAAAATAAGATATACACCAGAATATATAGAATGGCAAAAAAGAGAGGTAGAAATTTGGAAATATGATAAATACATAGAAAATGAAAACGGAAAAAAATTCGAAATGTCAATGAGTCCAAGAGCAAATGGAGGAGGATTTATTGATGATGATGGAATTTACGAATCTAATTGTACATTTGATTTAACAAAATATGATTTAACAGATAAACTTACTGTTTATATTGATTATCACGGAAATAAAGCAGAAATTTTATTAGAAAAGGTGGGTGAGTAAATTATGAAGAAACTATATATATCGTTTATATTAATATTTATAATGTTTGCATTTTCAACTAGAGTTTTTGCAGATTATGAGGGAATAGAAAATATAAAAATAAGACAAGCTATTAATACAGCAGGTAGTGAATGGTTAGATACATTTAAAAGTGAGGAAACACCTATTGAGAAAAGAATAACAAGTTATGAACTTGCAGGATATGGTATATCATATGACGAAAATGGGGAGTTGGATGTATCAATAGATTTTAATGTAACACCATATTCAGAGGAAAATACAGTTTGGGAAACTAAGGGAAACAATATAGGATTTATCAAATTTAAGAAAATTAATGGAGAATATGAAGTAGAAAGAATTTCAGAAATTCCAGAAAATTATGATAAGTTTCTAGAAAAATTTGAGGAATATAAGAGCAAGCATCCAGATATATTAGAAAATAATACACAAACTCAATCTATAGCAGGAAAAGAAGAAAATTATAATGCAAATGGAACTATAGAAAAAATTTCTAATGGAGTTTTTACAGTTTCCTTGATTGTTGGAATTATAGTTGGAATAATTATAATTTTAACAATATGCAAAAAGAAGATAAAAAATGCGGGAAAATAATTCCTGCATTTTTTGCTAGTGAAATTTGTTGTAAAAAACTCAAAAAAGGTATATAATAATGCAAAAAAAGCGAAAGGAACGAGAGAAAAAATGTACAAAATGGTAGCAGTAGACCTAGATGGAACAATGCTAAATAGCTATGGGGAAGTAACAGAAAATACAAAAAGAGTAATAAAACAAACAATACAAAAAGGAACAGAAGTAATAATAGCTTCAGGAAGAAGTATAGATTCGATAAAAACAATTGCAAATGAAATAGGAAGCACAAAATATATGATAGCAGGTAATGGTGCGGTTGTGTATGATATAAAAAATGATAAGATAGTATATGAAAAATATATTCCGAAAAATAAGGCAATAGATATAATAAAAACTTGTGAGCAAAACAGCATTTATTATAATGTGTATACAAATAAATCAATAATAGCAAGTAGTTTAAGATTTAATGTTTTATATTATTATAAGGAAAATATAAAGAAGGAAGATTCCAAAAAAACACATATTACATTAGTAGAAGATATTTTAAAATATGTAGAAGAAATGCAAGACGAAAAAATAATGAAAATATTTATATGTGATAGCACTCAATCTGTTTTTAATTCTATTATTAAGAAATTTGATGGGGTGCAAGATTTAGAAGTTTTAGATGTATCTCACATGTCAAGAAAAGTAATAAAACATGGAACTATAGATGTACCAATTGAGTATTATTATACAGAAATTTCTATGAAAAATGTTGATAAATGGTATGCTATTGAATATTTGATTGATAAATTGAATATTGAGAAAAATGAGGTTATGACAATTGGTGATAATATGAATGATAAGAAGATGATAGAAGAAGCGGGACTTGGAGTTGTTATGAAAGGTAGCACACCTGTTGTAACTGCTGTTGCAGATTTTGTAACCGATGATAATAATAATGAGGGGGTAGCTAAAGCTATTGGTAAATTTATATTGACATAGTAGAATAAATGTTTTGTTTTAGCTATTGATAAAAACAAAAAAACATGGTAAAATAATGTTCGGTATAAAAAAGCAAAGGGGCAGAAAAAATGAATGATAAAATAGTTATAAAAGGTGCAAAAGTGCACAATCTAAAGAACATAAGTTTAGAAATACCAAGAGACAAATTAGTAGTAGTAACAGGACTTTCAGGTTCTGGAAAATCAAGTTTGGCATTTGACACATTATATGCAGAAGGACAAAGAAGATATGTAGAAAGTTTATCATCCTATGCAAGACAATTTCTAGGAATAATGGAAAAGCCAGATGTAGAAAGAATAGATGGTTTATCACCTGCAATATCAATAGATCAAAAAACAACCTCGAAAAATCCTCGTTCAACAGTTGGAACAGTAACAGAAATATATGACTATATTCGTTTATTATATGCAAGAATAGGAGTGCCATATTGCCCAAACTGTGGCAAAAAAATAGAAAAACAATCAATAGACCAAATAATAGACAAAATCCTAACACTTCCAGAAAACACAAGAATACAAATATTAGCACCTATAGTAAGAGGCAGAAAAGGAGAATACAAAAAAGAATTAGAAAACTTTAGAAAAGAAGGATTTGTAAGAGTAAGAGTAGATGGCGAAATTTATGATTTATCAGATGAAATAAATATAGATAAAAACAAAAAACACGAAATAGAACTTGTAGTAGATAGAATTGTAATAAGAGAAGATATAAGATCAAGACTTACAGAATCAGTTGAAACAGCACTAAAAAATGCAAATAATATGGTTGTAATAAGTGTTGTACCAAAAGAGGATACGGATTTAAGTTCATTTGGTGGAATAAAAAGAGAAGATGGAACAACAGAAATATTATTTAGCTGTAACTATGCGTGCCCAGATTGTGGATTCAGTTTTCCGGAATTAACGCCAAGAATGTTCTCATTTAATAATCCCTTTGGAGCATGTCCAGACTGCTTAGGAATAGGTTATTTAATGAAAATAGATGAGGACCTAATAATTCCGGATAAAGACAAAACCTTATATGATGGGGTAAAAGCATTTGGTGCAAGCACAATGAAAAAAGGCGAAACAATGGCAAAAATGTACTTTGAAGCAATAGGAAAACACTATGGAGTAGATATTAAAAAGCCAATAAAAAAATTGCCAAGAGAATTCATAGAAAAAATATTATATGGAACAGATGAGCCAATAGATTTTGAATTCCAATCAGCTTATGGTACAAGAAAATTCTCAAGCCCATTCGAGGGAGTAATTCCAACATTAGAAAGAAGACATAGTGAAACTAAATCACAAGGAATGAGAGATTTTTACGAAATGTATATGAGCAATTTAGATTGTCCAACGTGTAAAGGTTCAAGGCTAAAAAAGGAAATTTTATCAATAAAAATTGGAGATAAAAATATAAATGAACTTACAAATATGCCAATAAACAAAATACAAGAATATTTAAGAAATTTAGAATTGTCTGAAAAAGATAAAATGATTTCAGAATTAATATTAAAAGAAATAGATAAAAGACTACAATTTTTAATAGATGTAGGACTAGAATATTTAACACTTTCAAGAAGCAGTGGAACACTATCTGGTGGTGAATCTCAAAGAATAAGACTTGCAACACAAATAGGTTCAGGGCTAACAGGAGTACTTTATATACTAGATGAGCCGAGTATAGGATTACATCAAAGGGATAATGATAAATTATTAGCAACATTAAAGAAATTAAGAGACTTAGGAAATACCTTAATAGTAGTTGAACACGACGAAGATACAATGTATGCAGCTGATGAAATAATTGATATTGGACCAGGTGCAGGTGTTCATGGTGGAAACATTATGGCACAAGGAACTGCAGAAGAAATAAAAAAAGTAGAAAATTCTATAACAGGTCAATATCTAAGTGGAAGAAGAAAAATAGAAGTTCCAAAAACAAGAAGAAAAGCAGTAAAATCAAAATGTATAGAAGTAAAAGGAGCTACAGAACACAACTTAAAAAATATAGATGTAAAATTTCCACTTGGTGTATTTACTTGTGTAACAGGAGTTTCTGGTTCTGGAAAATCAACATTAGTAAATGAAATTTTATATAAAACAGTTGCTCAAAAATTAAATGGTGCAAATGAAAAGCCAGGAAAGTGTAAGACTGTTAAAGGAATTGAAAATATTGATAAAATAATAAATATAGACCAATCACCAATAGGAAGAACACCAAGAAGTAACCCTGCAACATATACAGGAGTATTTGATGAAATAAGAAATATATTTGCAGAAACAAATGAGGCAAAATTACGTGGATATGGAAAAGGAAGATTTAGTTTTAATGTTCCAGGTGGTAGATGTGAAAGTTGTCAAGGAGATGGAGTTCATAAAATAGAAATGCATTTCTTACCAGATGTTTATGTACCATGTGAAGTATGTAAAGGAAAAAGATATAACCATGAAACTTTAGAGATAAAATTTAAAGGGAAAACAATATCAGATGTATTAGATATGACAGTTGAAGAAGCCTTAGAATTTTTCGATAAAGTTCCTAAAATAAAAAATAAAATGCAAACATTATATGATGTAGGTTTAGGATATATCAAATTAGGACAAAGTTCAACAACATTGTCTGGAGGAGAAGCCCAACGTGTAAAACTTGCAACAGAACTATCTAAAAGAGCAACAGGAAAAACTTTATATATATTAGATGAACCAACAACAGGACTTCATATTGCAGATGTTCATAGATTAGTAGATATTTTACAAAGACTAGTAGATACAGGAAATACTGCAATTGTTATTGAACACAATTTAGACTTAATAAAAACTTGTGACCATATTATAGACTTAGGACCAGAAGGTGGAGATGCAGGTGGCGAAATAGTTGCAGTTGGAACACCTGAGCAGGTTTGTAAAAATGAAAAGAGTTATACTGGATTATTTTTGAGGAAGTATTTAGAAAAATAATATTAAGAGGCTTATGAATTATGATTTCATAGGTCTTTTTTGTGAAAAAATTAATAATTTATGGAAAAATGTAAAATATAAGAATATCTAAAAGTTTGAAATTAAGACATTTTCCTAAATGATTTATTAAGACATTATCATAAATGAATCATACAAAAAATGAAATTAACATAATATATTTGACTTTACAGTAAAAAGATGGTATAATACATCACATAAAAAATGAGATTTTAAACCAAAAAACAAAAAAAGAGATAATTAAATAATAATAGACCTTTAAAAACGAAATTTTTGAGGTCCTATATTTCTATGTTTAAGATTTTAAATAAAATAAAGGAAGGAAGATAAAATGATAGAAAAAAAAGAAGAAAATCTTGAAGAAAACAAGATAAAAAGTGCCAGAAGAAAAACGGCAAGAAGAAATTACAATAAAAGAGAAAATAAAATAATAACATTGGTGTCGGCAGTAATATTTTTCGTATTAATTATAGCAATATATCAAATGTTAACTCTATCAGCCGTAAATATTTCAAAGGTAGAAATACCAGTACTTACAATATTAGACGAGTGCCATCCAATAGAAAAAATGATATATTCGGTTGCAATAATAACTGCAATTTTAACATCTGCAATTTCATCTGGTTATGGAGTAGCTGAAAACATAAAAGACAGAAGAAAATATAAAACAATAACTTTTGCCATGTGTTTGGCAGAAATTCCAATAGCATACATAGGTTTTGGAAAATTAGTAGAAATACTGTATCCATTGTTTGGAGTTATAGGAATAATTCAAATAATAACAATACTAAAAAAGGTCAATAGTATTGCAAAAAATGCTAAAAACTGATATAAATTATATAGGAAAAATGAAGGAAGGAATTCAAAGAATGAAACCTAAAACGAAAGATTCTGGAGACAGTAAAAAAGATATAAATTTGTTATATTTTAACCAAGATGAAGTTAAAACAATAAATAAGAAAAAAATAATAGGAGTAGGAATTCTACTTGTAATTATTTGTTTGATATTAGTAATATATCTAGTGTATGCTGCAAACGAAAATTTTAGGGCATTTATGGACGCAAATATTTTAAATAAATCTATAGAACAAGATAATTTAAAAAGCATAACATTAGAAAACTATGATAATAGCAACATATTTGCATATTCAAAATACATTGCAATCTTAAAAGATAATACATTAACAACTTACAATTCATCTGGCAAAATTGAGGCAGAAAATAATATACAAATTACAAATCCAATTACGACTGGTAATGGAAAATATTTAATAATAGCAGAGCAAGACTCTTCAAAGATATATCTATTAAAAGATAACAACATAAGATGGGAGAAAACTTTAGAGGGTAATATTTCTCGAATAAGTGTAAACTCTAGTGGATATTCTACTATAATATTAAAAGGTACAGCTTACAAATCTGTTGTGTTATTACTAGATGATTCTGGAAATGAAATGTTTAAATATTATATGTCAAGTACTATTGCGGTTGATGCAAGTATTTCAGAAGACAACAAATATGTTGGAATTGCAGAAGTAAATACGAGTGGAACACTTATACAATCTAACATAAAAATATTATCAATTGCTAAAGCAAAAGAAAATCCAACAGAGGCAATAGTGTATACATATAATGCACCATTAAATAGCCTAGTATTAAACATAAAATATCAAAATAAAAACAAGCTGGTGTGTGAATATGATAACGAAATTCATGTTATAAAAGATAATGTAGATACAAAAATTACAGACATAAATACAGACCAAGAAAAAATAACATATTACAGCATTGAGCTAGATAACAATATTGTAAAAAATGTGGAAGAAAACGCTAGTCTATTTACAACAAACACAGCAATAAAAATAATAAATTCTACAACTCAAAAAGAAAATACATATAAATTTGAGGGTGTAATTAAAGAGATGTATTGCTGTGGTAGCAAAATTGCTTTAAATCTAGGCTCTGAAATACACTTTGTTGATACAAATGGATGGCTAATAAAAAAATACACATCAAATCAAGAGGTTAGAAAAATAGTCATTTCAGATGAAGTGGCAGGAATAATTTATAGAAATAAGATTGAACTTATTAAGTTATAAAAGGAGGAGAAAGTATGGGGATAATAGTAGATTTAATAATAATAGCCGTAGTTTTACTATTCATATTTTTAGGATATAAAAAAGGACTAACAGGAAGTTTAATAAAGTTACTTTCATTTATAATAGCAATAGTTGTAGCATTTGTTTTGTATAAACCAGTTGCTAATGCAGTAATAGAGAATACCGTAATAGACGATAACATAAGAACAACATTAAGTGCAACATTAGGTGTTGAAGATAAAACAGAAAATACAGAAGAAAACGTTCCATCAACAATAATGGATAACATAAACAAAGAAATAGAAAATGCAACAGACGAAGTAAAAGCCAATGTAATAGACAACACAACAATAACAATAGTAAATATAGGCTCAGGCATTGTAATATTTTTAGCAGTAAGAGTAATACTAGTATTAATAAGTCTATTTGCAAAAATACTAACAGACCTTCCAGTAATAAAGCAAGTAGATAAACTAGGTGGATTAGCATATGGAGCAATAGAGGGAATAGTTATTGTATATGCAGTTCTTGCGGTAATATCACTAACAAGCGTAATTTGGGCAAACAATGCAGTAGTTACAGCAATAGCAAAATCAAGCTTAGGGGAAATGCTATATAACAACAATATAATATTAAATTTGTTATTTAAATAAAACATAAAAAAATAGATGTTAATTTAAGACTAACATCTACTTTTTTATTTTTTTATATCAATTGAAAATCTTCAATTTCTATTGCTATTTTTCCGTATATTTGCTATACTGTTAATCATAAAGTTATGTGGGAGTGATACTATTGAGTAGAAATAAAAAGACTGATGAAAAGTCTCGTGGCAGACATGCCATGCCAGAAGAGAACAATAAGAAAAATAACGATAAACAAGTTAAACAAAAACAACCAAATATGAGAATAAAAAAACAAGAGCCAGTTAAGGCTAAGAAGAAAGTAAAAACTGTTAGAAAAGTAAAAAGGGTTGTAGTAACAATTTTATTATTAGCAATAATATTAGCCGGAACACTTTTCGGATATAAAATATATCAAAATGGCGGTGGCTTAACAGGAGCATTGGCAACTATACTTGGCGAAGATACTGAAAAATTGCAAAACTTAGAGCCTATACAACTTCTAATAATGGGGGAGAGCGGTGTAGACGATTATAAGTTAGCAGATACAATAATGGTAGCTTCATACAATCCAAAGACGCAGGAAGCCTCACTAATGTCAATTCCAAGAGATACATATGTTGGAAGGAGAAATAGAAATACAGCAACGCAAAATTATCTTGCAAGTTACAAGATAAATACTGTATTTAGAAGTGGTACAAACATACCAGAGGCAATAGATAGAATAAATGCACTAACAGGTTTAAATCTAGAAAATTATGTAATTATAGATACAAAAGCATTAATAAAATTAGTTGATGCTATTGGAGGGGTTACATTTAATGTACCAATAGACATGCATTACACTGAAGATACAGACCAAAATTTATATATAGATTTAAAGGCTGGAGAACAGTTAATTGACGGAGCAAAAGCAGAACAATTATTGCGTTTTAGACATAACAATGATGGCTCTACATACCCAAGTTCTTACGGACAACAAGATTTGGGAAGAATGAGAACTCAAAGAGAGTTTATAATTGCAACATTAAAGCAAACATTAAAACCACAGAATATATTCAAGCTAAAACAGGTAATAGACATAATGTCAGAAAATGTAAAAACAAACCTAGACTTCAATGAAATTAAAGCATATGTTCCATATGCAGTTAAGTTTAATGCAGATAATATAAAAACTGGAATGGTTCCAGGAGATGTAGAAATGTGCAATGGAGTTTCATTATACATTGCAAACGAAAGAAAAACAAAAGCTCTAGTTAATGAGTTATTTCCATCAACAACAAGCAGTGAAGATGAAGCTACAACAAACACAACCAAATAATATAGGATAAGTTTTATAAAAGCATAGAAAAAATAGGGTACATAGCCCTATTTTTCTGTGCTTTAATATTTTGGATAAAAGTCATCAATATAACTTTTTTCATAGTCTTTATGATTAAAGATGCCAAGATGTTTAAAAAGAGTTTTAGTAGAAGTTCTTTTTGCAGGTTTTGAATTTTTAGCTTTGACTACGGCTTTTGAGCTTTTAGTGTTACTAGCATATTTTCTATTTTTAGAATTTCTTGAATTTTTGCTTCTAATATTTTTAGAGTTTTTAGATTTTTTATAATTATTGGTCCTGTTATTATTTTTTCTATTATTTATAAAATGTAAGAATTTCGCAAATATAAATAAGAAAATTATTAATAATGCAAGTTCCATTAATGTTTTTGTGTAGTTAGATTTATATACAGTATGAGATGCAACTAAGTCACATGTATAACTAAAACCATCTATGTCAAATGTAGCAGTTCCAAGTTTTGTGCCCTCAAAAATAGGAGCAGATATATTATCAGAAAGTTTTATGTTTGGCGTATATGTTGAAATATCAACATTATTTGGTATTAATCCTTCCAAACTATCTTTATATAATAAATCCAAATTTTCAGTTTCTTTAGTAGCATTTTCAACAGCAATCTGTTTAGCAACATCAGTCTTATTTACAATAGTTTTTTCAGAATAATTGTTAAAACCATATTCAAACAATGCCTTACAGTCTAAAGCTCTTTGGCTCAAACCTTCATCAGTTGTGCTGTCATGCAAAACAACAGCAATTAAAGAAACATCATTTTTTGTGGCTGTGGCAACTATACAACTCTTTGCTGCATCTGTGTAACCAGTCTTAGCACCAGTAGCATATTCATAATAGTAATTTCTTGGAGAAGAGCTGTAATTCTTCTTAATTAAATCATTTGTTGTGTTAAATAATCTATCTTCCTTATCATATTTGGCAGTAGCAGGTAATGCGTATGAAGTTTTAGAAACGATGCTTCTAAAAACATCGAACTTCATTGCATATTGGCCCATTAAAGCCAAGTCGTAAGCAGTTGAATAATGGTCTTCATTATGAATTCCATTAGGATTTACGAAATGTGTATTCTTACAACCAATTTCTACGGCTTTATTATTCATCATATCTGCAAAAGCCTCAACAGAACCTGCAATGTGTTCAGCTAAAACAACTGCAGCATCATTTGCAGAAGGAATAAGCAAAACATTCAAAAGCTGTTCAATAGTAAGTTCTTCACCTTCTTGAATAGTAGCAACTGAATAACTATATGGAATAGAATATACTGCGTTGTGGCTAGCTGTCGCAACTTCATCTAGTTTACAATTCTCAAGAGTTAAAATTGCGGTCATAATCTTAGTGGTACTTGCTGGATACATTTTAGTATTTGCATTCTTGCTATATAAAATCTTACCAGAATTTTGATCCATCAAAATACACGCAGGCGAATATGTACTAGGAATTGAAGCGTCAGTAGAGCTGTTATTGCTAGAAGTATCTGAAGAATCTACGTCTGTGGCTGAATTTATATTAGTACTAGTGCTAGAAACACTTGCATTAGCACCAGTAGCAGAACCATTTATACTTTCAGCATATATTAAATTAGTATTTAATGTTAATAAAATAAAAAATAAAAAAGTAATCTTCTTAAACTTATGAAAAAATTGCATGATATCTCCTTTGTAAAATGTATGTATATAATACATTAAAATACATGATTTTTCAATGGGTATATAGGTAAAATTAAATTTTAAAGTAATGGTTAAAAAGAATTTTTCTAAAGAAAGGAAGCAACATGGAAAGCTTAAACTTAAAAACAAAAATAATTATAGGTATAGCCATAGTTATTGCTATTGTTGTAATTGGGTTATACTTTTATAAAGAATCGAAAAACGTTTATACATATGACGATACATTGGCTGTTACAACGGAAAATGAAGAGGAAACAGAAGACGAAGAAAACGAAGAGATAACAATACATATAATTGGAGAGGTAAAATATCCAGGAATTGTTATACTAAAAAGCGGGCAGAGAATAGTAGATGCCATAGAGGCTGCTGGGGGTGAAACAGAAGAAGCAGACTTAAATAAATTAAACTTAGCACAATTATTAAATGATGGAGACAAAATTTATGTGCCGAATAAATCAGATGAAATAGAAGATTATAAAGATACAACTGGCAAAAGCAGTACTGTAAATTTAAACACAGCAACATTAGAAGAACTAACATCACTTCCAGGAATAGGTGAGTCAACAGCTCAAAAAATAATAGATTATAGAAAGCAAAATGGAAAATTTAAAACAATAGAAGACTTGAAAAATGTATCTGGAATAGGAGAAAGTAAATTTGATAATATAAAAGACAAAATAACAGTACGTTAATTTGAACTTATGTGGTATAGTAAAGTTATTATTATTAAAAATATATTAAGATGTCTAAAAACGTAATATAGGGAAATACTCTTAATATATAAAAATGGCCAATAAATAATAAGTTAATAAAAAATAAATTTATGCCATAGGAGGGAGAATAACATGGAAATATTTAATAATGATAACTATAAATTTATTAGTGATTATGTAGAGCAAAAATTACCAATTTTAAAAGAAAATCAAAATTTCAAAGCAGAATATCTTAGGCTGACCGATGCAATGGAAGAACTCGAACAAACTTTATCAAAACAACAAAAAGAACAGTTTGATGAAATAGTACAGCTATTTTATAAGACCGAAGAATATTATTTTGCATTTAGCTATTCATTAGGAGTAAAATATGGAGAAGATCTAAAAAGAATATAAAAAATAACTTATAAATTTAGCCATTTGCTATGTTTATAAGTTATTAATTTATTTTGTTAAAAAATAATCAATAAAATGTAATATACTATCTTTATCTCTTTTACTTAATTTCTTAAATTTTTCATCATAAATTGAAACAGATTTTTTTACATCATTATCAAGCAAATCATATAAAATAATATCTGGAGTAATAGAATATGCATTGCATAATTTTATTAATGTATCAATACTTCCTTTTGATAGACCTCTTTCTATTTGGCTTATATGCCTTGGCTCTAATCCGGTTAATTCTGCAACCTGATTTTGAGTTAAATTATTCTTAATTCTATACTGCTGGCAAACTTGACCAATATGTTTACTTATATTATCGGCATTCATATTTAGATGTATTCCTCCTTTAGAGTGTAAAATTTAATTAAAAACAAATATTTATTAAC
>OKRU01001448.1_pt1 | contig 23484 bp, 18 predicted proteins | sample 1601131 | NCBI WGS metagenome assembly OKRU01 (sample SAMEA3541558, study PRJEB24748) | human gut metagenome | biome: human gut; feature: human-associated habitat; material: faeces | place: China | collected 2012
ACCCCACTGCTGTCCTGCGAAGTAAAGAGTTTCATTTCTTGGAAGCTCTCCTACCACATCATCTGAACCTGTGGTATCTTCGCTGGAAGCATCTGCTGTGCTGGAAGATGCTGCTGTGGCATCGCTTGATGCATCTGCTGTTCCGCTTATCTCGTCCATCTGTCCGCTTGCTGCAAGCAGGGCAAGTGCTACAGGCAGATCAAATGCACTGCCGCCTTTTCTGACATCCGCAGGCGACAGATTAATAGTGATCCGCTTTACAGGCAGCTGATAACCGCTGTTTTTGATACCAACGCGTACGCGTTCCCTTGTTTCTTTTACTTCACTTGAAAGATAGCCGATCATATCCATACACGGAAGCCCGTCGGAAATGTCAGCCTCAACCTGTACCAGAAAGCTCTCCATGCCATGAAATGCCCCTGACAGAATAGATTTGTACATAGATGTGTTCTCCTTTTTGATTTTTTGACATGATAAATAAATTGTTATTGCTTTTATAAGGGATTTATTTCATTGAATGTTTTGAAATTATAAATGATATGTTTCAGATGACCGGGCAGGCAATCCTGCCCGGCCACAGATTTTAGATTTTATAAGATTTAGAATACTTTTGTCTTCATTTTTTCCGGATCACGCGAGAACTGGATACAGTTTTCCTTGGAGATCTTTCTCTGCATATATAAAGCAAGCAGGGAATCATCCAGTGTCATCATGCCTTCCTTCTTACCGGTCTGGATAATGGAATCAAGCTGATGTGACTTACCTTCACGGATCAGGTTTCGGACAGCGTATGTAGCATGCATAACCTCGAAAGCCGCGCATCGTCCGTCTCCTGCAACGTTAGGGATCAATGTCTGGGAAATGATCGCCTCAATAACGTTGGAAAGCTGTACACGGATCTGCTGCTGCTGATGCTCCGGGAATACGTCGATGATACGGTCGACAGTACTTGCCGCATCGACTGTATGCAGTGTGGAGAATACCAGATGTCCTGTTTCAGCAGCGGTGATGGCGATACTGATTGTTTCAAAGTCACGCATTTCTCCGACGAGAATAACATCCGGATCTTCACGAAGTGCTGCTCGAAGACCGGCTTCAAAGCTTAACGTATCCTGCCCGATCTCACGCTGGTTTACCATGGACATCTTATGATGATGCGCATACTCGATCGGCTCTTCCAGTGTAATGATATGAGCATCTCTGTTTTCATTTACTTTATTGATGATGGATGCCAGTGTCGTTGACTTACCACTACCGGTAGGTCCTGTTACAAGGACAAGTCCACGCTTTCTCAGATACAGATCTACGATTGATTTCGGAACTCCCAGCTTTTCAGGATCCGGGATTTCATCAGTGATAGTACGGAGTGCAAGCGCGATCGCACCACGCTGCTTGAATACGTTGACACGATAACGACCAATTCCGGCAAATGCAATTGAAAGGTCGTATTCCCCGCGTTCCTCGAATTTTTCACGCTGCACCGGGTTTAATACATCCAGACAAAGCTCCAATGTATCCTCCGGTCTGAGGATTGGATAATCCATCTTTACCAAATGACCATTCAGACGCATTGTCGGCGGAATACCAACCGTCAGATGGATATCGGACGCCCCCGCCTCATAGGCAACGTGCAGTATTTCCTCTAAACTTTCCATAATAAATGTACCTCTCTTTTCTTTCCGGTATAAACCGGAATTATACATTACATATCTTCAAAAGCCTTTTTCAATGTCAGTAATGCCTTCTTTTCAATACGTGACACATAGCTTCTGGATATACCCAGTTTTTCCCCGATTTCCCTCTGCGTCAGCTCCTGTTCATCCGAGAGCCCATAACGCATCGTGATGATCTCTTTTTCCCTGTCAGATAAAACTGTAGACACCAGCCTTCTGACCTTGCTGATATCCTCCCGCCGGCTGATCATCTCTGCAAAATCTTCCTGTTTGGATAATGTCACATCCAAAAGGCTGATCTCATTTCCCTCTTTATCGGTTCCGATCGGTTCATACAGGGATACATCCCTTGCGGTTTTCTTCCGCATACGGAGCATCATCAACAGTTCGTTATCAATACATCTGGCTGCATAAGTCGCCAGACGGCTTCCTTTTCCTCCATCGAATGTCCGGATCGCCTTAATGAGTCCTATCGTCCCTATGGAGATCAGATCCTCTGCGTCCTCTTCCACATTCTGGTATTTTTTTACAATATGGGCAACCAGCCGCAGATTTCTTTCTATCAGTATCTGTCTGGCTTCCTCACTCTGTTTGACATCGTTCCCCTTAAGCATCTGCAGATAATACGCTTCTTCCTCGTCAGAAAGTGGTTTTTGAAAGGTCTGCAAGGGAAGCCTCCCAAATACGTTTTATACCATTGTATGCATAGGGTTTGGTTAAAGTAACGACCAATTTTTATTATACATAGAAAACACAGACAGCGCAAGGATTATAGCAGAAAATCCGCAAATACATAATTGCTGACATCAACTCCTTTTGCAGTTAACATAACTCTTTCAATGTTTGTTTTTCCATTTGCAGGTTCTGCGGCAGATGCTTCTTTACGATCCTCTTTGCGAGCTTCCCTGCGTTCTATCCGTAAAAGACCTTCTTCTTCGTGTTTTCGTAAAACGTCGCCATAGACATCTTCCATTATTTTCCCGAAGCGTTTCTCAAATTCCGTCCCGGATACACCTGCCATGACACGCAGCCCCAGAAACATGAATTCTTCCATCTTCGCCTGCACGGAAAGCTCTTCCCGGTCCTCAACATATGCGCCTTGGTTTACATAAATATCGAAATCAGTTGTATTATGAAACCGTACACCATCCATATAGGAAGAGCTTCCAAGTCCCAGCCCCAGATAATCTCCCCCTTGCCAGTACACAAGATTATGCCTGCAGGCATACCCTTTTTTCGCATAATTGGAAATTTCATAACGCTCATAACCGTGCGCTGCCATCATCTCCCTGGTCAGATGGTACATCTCCCGGTCCGTATCCTCATCCGGAAGATCCGGCAGCGTCATGACTGCCGCGCGGGCTGCTACTTCTGCTGCCGTCTGTGCTCCACAGGCGCAGCTTCCCTGCGGCTGCAGCATATCGAACTCTGCGGTGGAGTAGAAGGCCAGGGTGGATGCCTCATAGAAGCCCTGTGCAGCCAGCAGGCGCTTGGTCTTGAGTTGCTGCTTCTGCGCATAGTTCAGGCCGCCGTTGGTGACAGAGGCAGTGTTCAGGAAGGTGGGCACAATATGGTCGTAGCCGTACTCACGGATGACCTCCTCGGCCAGATCCGGGAAGCTCTCCACGTCCTCGCGGTACAGGGGTGCGGACACGTCCCAGCTTCCATCGGCCTGTACATCCACCGTGAACTCCAGACGCTGCAGAATGTCGATCATGGTCTGATCCGGCACGGTGATACCCAGCACGCCGCAGATCTTAGCCGGAGTGGTAACGATGTGCTTGCGCTCCATCGGGCGGCCATCGGTCAGGTCATATTCCAGTGTGGTGATGTCGCCGCAGTCCAGCTCTTGGATCAGGTGCAGGGCACGGGCAAGGCCCAGTTCAGGAGAGTGACGGTCCACGCCCTTCTCGTAGCGGGCAGAAGAGTCGCTGTTCTGGCCCAATGCGCGGCTGGTCTTACGCACGCAGTCGCGGGCGAAGGTGGCACACTCAAACAGCAGGCTGGTGGTGTTCTCATCCATGCCGGAGTTTGCGCCGCCCATGATGCCGGCAAGTGCCACCGGCTTTTCGGCATCACAGATGACCAGATTGTTGGGGTTCAGAGTGAACTCCTTCTCATCCAGCGTGACGATCTTTTCGCCCGCATGGGCGCGGCGCACATCGATGGTGCGGCCGGCGACCTTGTTCAGGTCAAAGGCGTGCATGGGCTGACCCATTTCCAGCAGGGTGTGGTTGGTGATATCCACCACGTTGCTGATGGAGCGCAGGCCGCACAGAGCCAGATGGCGCTTCATCCAGCGGGGAGACTCGCCCATGCGGATGTTGCGCACATAGTGTGCCATATAGCGGGGGCACAGGTCCGGAGCCTCCACCTTGACGGTGATGGGCGCATCCGGCTCGCAGACGGCCTTGTAGTCCATGGCGGGCATGTGCAGGGGCTTGCCCAGAACGGCAGCCACCTCACGGGCAATGCCCAGGACAGACTGGCAGTCCGGGCGGTTGGCGGTGATGGAGATATCAAAGATATAGTCGTCCAGACCCACCACCGGCGCAATGTCGGTGCCGGGGACAGAATCCTCGGGCAGGATGAGCAGGCCGTAGACCTCAGAGCCCGGGAACAGGTCGTCGTTCAGGCCCAGCTCTTCGCCGGAGCACAGCATACCGTTGGACTCCACGCCCTGCATCTTGCGGGCCTTGATCTTGATGCCGCCGGGCAGGGTGGAGCCATCCAGAGCAGCGGGCACGCAGTCGCCCAGCTTCATGTTAGCGGCACCGGTGCTGATGCGGATGTCGTGGCCGTAGTCGCCACAGTCCACCACACACTTGGTCAGGTGGGTGCCCTCCTGCTTTTCCATCTCCACGATCTTGCCGACGACCACCTTGCTGATGCCGGCATCCAGCGGGATCAGCTCTTCGACCTCAAAGCCGCAGGAGAAGAGCTTTTCTTCCAGTTCCTGCGCAGTAACGTCGATATCTACAAATTCTTTTAACCAGCTGAAAGGTACTTTCATTGTCTCTTCTCTCCCCTCTTATTCGTGGAACTGCTTGAGGAACTGCAGGTTGTTCTCGAACATCAGGCCGATGTTGTTGATGCCGTACTTCAGCATGGCGATGCGCTCGATGCCGATGCCGAAGGCGAAGCCGGAGTACTCGTCCGGGTCGATGTTGCAGTTCTCGAGGACTTTGCGGTTGACGACGCCGCCGCCCAGCACCTCGATCCAGCCGGTGTGCTTGCACAGCGGGCAGCCCTTGCCGTGGCACTCGAAGCAGCTCACGTCCACCTCGACGCTGGGCTCCGTGAAGGGGAAGTAAGAGGGACGCAGGCGGGTGCGGGTGTCGGCACCGAACAGCTTCTGCACGAAGGTGTTCAGAGCGCCCTGCAGGTCGCCCAGCGTGATGCCCTTATCCACGACCAGACCTTCCATCTGGTGGAACATGGGGCTGTGGGTGGCATCGGAGTCAGAGCGGAACACACGGCCGGGCATCAGGATCTTGATGGGCGGCTTCTGAACGTCCATGGTGCGGATCTGACCGCCGGAAGTCTGGGTACGCAGCAGGAACTCCTCCGACAGGTAGAAGGTGTCCTGCATGTCGCGTGCCGGGTGATCCTTGGGCACGTTCAGGCGGGTAAAGTTGTGGTCATCGTCCTCGATCTCCGGGAAGGTGCCCACCGAAAAGCCCATGCCGGAGAACACGTCGATGATCTGGTTGGTGATCAGGGTCAGCGGGTGCAGACCGCCCACAGAGCGGGTCTTGGCGGGCAGGGTGATATCCACCGTCTCCGCAGCATTGCGGGCAGCAAGCTCTGCCTGCTTCACCTGTTCTGCAGCAGCGTCGTAATCTGCCTGAACCTTTGCCTTGAGTTCATTGATGATCTTGCCCATAGCGGGGCGTTCTTCCGGCGCAACGGTGCGCAGGTTCTTCATCAGGGCAGGGATCTTGCCGTTTTTGCTGAGGTACTCCTGCCAGAAGGAGGCCAGCGTTTCCTTGCCGGACACCTGACCAAGGCTTTCAGCGGCCTGTTTTGCCAGCTCGTCGATCATTGCTTGCATGGATGTTCTCTCCTTTATTCTTCGTGTTGATGAGCGGAGTGCAACAAAAAAGCTCCGTCCCCTGCCCGATTTCTCAGGCAAAAGGGACGAAGCTGTTGATTCTTAGCTCCGCGGTACCACCCGGTTTCCACCCGTGCACAGATGCCGGGCAGCTCTCAGAACGCCGTAACGGGGCGTGGCCGTTCTGTACTACTGCTGTTTCGCACAGACCGCTCAGGAGCGAACTTCGGCCAGCCCGCACACGGAAGCCCTTTCAGCCGGTGAAGCTTCTCTCTTTGCCGTGCGGTACAGACCTACTCTCTCCGTCGCTGCGTTTGGGAGTATTCAGGTTTTATAACCAAGAGTTATGTTACCACATTTCGGGACAGTTTGCAAGGGCTGTGCAGTCACTTTCCGCAAAAATCGCGTTTGGTAGAGGTTTTTTCACAAAGCCGCAGTCATTATGAATCGTTTATGTCATCCATTATGAGCTGAAACAATTCTCCCAGGTCGATCAGTGGCGCAAACTCTTTATCAACTTTGTAATCATCTGAAATTTTTACCACGACCACACCGTCGATCTGCTGGATATATCCTTCCTGCGGATAGACTGGCATCTGTTCCAGCTCTGTTCTGCTGTACAGTTCACCGTACTGTTCCACCGAGCAATGCTTGAGTTTTGCCGGAGTAATATCCCTGAAAACCGCTTTCCAAGACGCTCTGGCCGAGTAATCGTTCAGCCAGAAGCGGCCCATCTGCGCATACGGATTTGCATAGAGGTAATACTCCCTCTTCATAAAACTGGAGTTCGAGCTGGGTCTGCCCACAAACAGTACCGGCAGCTGCTCGTTATCGTCAAAATATCCGCTGCTCATCAGGTCGTCCGCGATGTGATCCGACATGCTCTTGAGTGTTTTCCTTCCCTCATACATAGCTTCCTGATCGATCACGGCAGAGCAGACATTGCCATAGACGACCAAAACCGCAAGTACTACAGCCCCTGTCCGGGCAGCACGTACATACTTTTTTACCATAGGCTGATTTGTGCGCGTCCCTTCAAGCAGCAGCAGACATACCGGCACGAACAGATTCAATCCTTCGCCCATCTGCAAAAGCCAGACCGCCTCGCTTGTGATCAGCATGATAGCATTGCACATGATGGGCAAAACGATCAGCGCTGCCACTCCCAGAAGGATATATTCCCAATTTTTCCGGTGAAGCATTTTTCTGAAGCGGTTCAGCAGTCCGATGCTCAGCGCCAGAAATACCAAAACGAAAAAGCCCACCGGCTGCAGAATGTTATGCCGATAGTAATTCTGAAAAAAGTAAGCTCCAAACAGTTGGTAGGTCTCTGCAATGGCATTGGGCAGATTTTTCAGTATAGAAAGTACCGAAACATCCGCTCCTCCATTATAACTTGCCATCTGCCATCCACATGCCCATACGATCAGCTTTGTGAGCAGGAAATACAAAACCATTCCTGCAGCTGCGCTGCAAAGACTTCTTCCAATGTGGGCATGGATCTTTTCTCTGTCCACATTGCGGAACAGAAGCAGCAGAAGATATGCCAGCAGGAGCAGACAAAAGTTATCAAGGCTCGTCTGATAGCACGCAAGGCTCATGACCAGAAGCAGTGCTCCCTGTACGACCGCTTTTCTAAAATCTGCGGCACGAACCACACGCTCTGCCGCCAGAACAGAAAACAAAAACGAGCAGCCAAACACCGGCGACTGAAACCGATATGACAGCTGTATTCCAGTGACCGTGCTGGCCAGAACAGCCATACCCGCCAGATAGGTCACGACAGAATCCTTCTCTGTAAAAAACTTCCGAAGCAGGGTAACAGCCAGCGCCGACATGGAAAGCGTCAGCAATGAATTGAAAGGTTCCGTCTGGATGCCAAACCGCAGCGCATCGATCACCGGCCAGAGCCATCGGCCCGTGACTACCTGCCAATAGCCGCCGAAGAACCATGTATTGTTCCACAATCCGTCAAATGTATTGGTCAGCCGCTGGCTGATCAGCAGGAAAAACACTACCGCCGAAAACAGCAGCATCACCAGAAAATATCTTAGATCCGATATATCCAGCCCAAGGTCGTCCGGTTTCTGTACATCGATTTTTTCTTTCATCGTTATTTTCTCCATCTGTCCTGTTTTATGTTCTCAGGCTCATTTGTTATTCATCGATCAGATAATCCTCTGAAATTTTGATCACATATACGCCGTCCATTTCCTGCATGGAGCCTTTCTCAGGGAATGTCGGCATTCGTTTGATTTCTTCTGTCCGGATCAGTTCGTCATATACCTCATCACTGCACAGCTCCAACTGCATCGGTGTGAGGTCACGAAACACCGCATTCCATGAATAGCGCATTGTGGCAGCATTTTCTTTTTTGAAAAGGCCCACCTGTGCGTAGTCGTTTGCATCCCAGTAGATAACGTGTGTCCGGAACAGTGGGTTTGCACTGGGGCGGCCTACCAGCATCACCGGCAGTTTTTCCGGCAAATCATAATAGCCCTCTGCCACCAGCTCACTGGCCACAAGGTCCGCGATTTGTTTTGTTGCCTTGCGTCCCTCATACATCGCCTGCTGATCGATAGCCGACATGAATACGCTCCCGTAAACGACAGCAGCCGCCGTAAGCAGGATCAGTGCTTTTTCTGCTTTATTCCAGCATTTGCGGAACGCATCACAGGCTGTTTCTCCCTCCTGGCTGCTGTCCAATAGCCAGAAACAGACCGGCAGGAACAAGGCCAGACCTCCGGACATGGGAATATAAAACGACGCCTGCGAGGTTGCCACCATAAATACCGTGCACATCATGGGCAGCACCAGCAGCGCTGCTGTGCCATAGAAAGTGTTTTCCCAATCTTTCCGGCGTATGAGCCGAACCAGTCTGCACGCAAGCGCGGCACCCACCACACAAAAAATCAAAGCAAATACAACTGCAGTTTCCTGCAGCATATTGTGTTTTACAAGGGTGCCAAAGAAATACCGATAAAAAAGCTCATAGCACTTTTCAACGCTGGAAGGAAGATTTTTCAGAATTCCAGACACTGAAATATCTGCACCACCCTGGTAATCGGCCATCGCCGTTCCCGTCGCCCACAGTGTAATCTTTAAGATCAGCAGATACAGCACTGCGCCGGATGCAGCACTTGCCAGGCTTTTGCAAATATATTCCCGAATCTTTTGTTTTTCTCCATTCTGGAAAAGCAGCAGGAGAAAATAGGCCAGCAGCACCAGACAGAAACAGGCAAGGTTCGTCTGGTACAGGCCAAGGCTCAGTGCCAAAAGCACCGCTGCCGGCACAATGCTGCTTACGGCTGATTTTCCCCGGATCACGTGCTCTGTAGCCAGCATTGCAAAGAAAAACGAAAATCCGTACTCCGGTGCAATGAAGTGAAACGAAAGATAGCACCCGACCACAACATTGGAAACATAGCATAAACCTGCGAGCCAGTCAAGGCAAGATGTCCTCCTTTCGTGCACAGTTTTAAAGGTCATATGAAGTTTTGTAACGCCAAGAGAAACCAGCACCAAGCACACCACCGCATTGATGGGTTCTAGCTGCAGACTGAAACGCAGAAAACTGGTCACCAGCCAGAACCATCGCCCATTGGAAAGCTCCCATGCTCCCGCCATGTACTCAGCCGTTGTCCACAGACCATCCACTGTGTTCGTCAGCTTCAAACTGATCAGCGGAAAATAGACCATCACCGCAAAGCCCAGCATCACAAAGAAATATTTCTTATCCAACTCCCGCAGCCAGTGTCTGATATCCGCTTTTATTTTTACAGACATGATATTCCTCCATCCATAAACTTCTGCTTTTCAGTATATCAAACTCTTCCACATGGTTCAATAAAAAAATCCCCTGCCGGGCAGTCGGCAGAGGATCTTGCGTATTTTTTCCAGAGTGCTTTATTTTGCCACGATTTCTGCAGCCAGTGCATCCATCTGCGCTTCGGCAGCAGCATTGGCAGCACTGCGGATGGTGACCACATTCTCGCAGACCGTGATGTTCTTCATGCCTTCCAGCTCGGCGCGCATGAACTTTGCGGCCATGGGTGCCCATGTGCCATTCTCCATCAGACCCACCGTGCGGTTCTGGAAGTTCTTGGTCTTGAGGTGGGTCAGCAGATTCTCCATCGGCGGGAAGAGGAAGCCGTCATAGGTGGCGCAGGCCAGCACGATCTTTCCGCAGCGGAAGGCTTCGGTGACGGCATAGGACACATCCGTGCGGGTCAGGTCCACCTCCACGACCTTTGCGCCCTTTGCACGCAGCTTTTCTGCCATGAGGTGGGCTGCTGCACGGGTGTGGCCGTGGATGGAAGCACTTGCCACAAGAATCTTTTCCGGCTCCTCGGGCTTGTAGCTGGACCAGATGTCGTAGTAGTTCAGGTACTTGCCCAGATCTCCGGTCAGCACCGGGCCGTGCAGCGGGCAAATGGTCTGGATGTCCAGAGCCGCGGCCTTTTTCAGCAGCGCCTGCACCTGCGGGCCGTACTTGCCTACGATGTTCAGGTAGTAGCGGCGGGCTTCGCTGGCCCAGTCGGCCTTTTCGTCAAACTTTGCCACAGCGCCAAAGCGGCCGAAGCCATCAGCGGAGAACAGCACCTTCTCGCTGCTCTCATAGCTGACCATGACCTCCGGCCAGTGCACCATGGGGGCAAACACAAAGGTCAGGGTGTGGGTGCCAAGGCTCAGGCTCTCGCCGTCCTTCACCACCACGCGGCGCTCCTTTGCCACAGCATCAGCACCAAAGAACTGATCCATATACAGGAAAGTCTTGGCGTTGCCCACCACCTGCATCTCCGGGTAGAGTGCCGCCAGCTTTGCAATGTTGGCACCGTGGTCCGGCTCCATGTGGGAGACTACCAGATAATCCGGCTTACGGCCTGCCAGAGCTTCAGACAGGTTTTCCAGCCACGGCTCGGTAGCGCGGGCATCCACCGTATCCAGAACGGCGGTCTTTTCGTCCAGAATGACATAGGAATTATAGCTCACGCCGGTGGGCACCGGATACTGGCTCTCAAACAGGTCAATGGTGGTATCGTCCACGCCCACACCCAAAATGGCTTCGCTGATTTTCTTCACACTCATAGCTTTCCGTCTCCTTTTTATGATATGCCGCAGACTGCAGCAATTATTTCTAAGAACAGTTCCTATTATAGCACATTGTTAGAAATTTCGCAAGAGATATTATTCTTCTCCATTTTCCGGCAGCTTTGCCGTTACCGGCCTGCCCGGCTCAGCATCCAGTTCCAGCAGAGCGGCAGCAGCGCTTTCGTCCATGGTCTGCACCGCGCGCAGCTTGCGGCTGATGGCACGGCTGCGCACGCCAATGAGATTATCCAGTTCTTCGTCGGTCTGGCGCAGGCGCTGCTGCATCTTGGAAAGCCCCTGCCCGAACTTGTCAAATTCGGTCTTCACTGCACCCAGAAGCTGCCATACCTCACCGGAGCGCTTCTGGATGGCAAGGGTCTTGAAACCCATCTGCAGGCTGTTGAGCAGCGCTGCCATGGTGCTGGGGCCTGCAATGTTCACCTGATAGTCCCGCTGCAGCACTTCCAGCAGGCCCGCGTTCACCACCTCGGCATACAAACCCTCGAAGGGCAGGAACAGGATGCCGAAGGCCGTGGTATAGGGCGGCTCCACATATTTTTCCCGGATGTCCTTGGCCTCGGCCCGCAGCACCAGTTCCAGTGCGTGGCGGGCGTTCTCCACAGCCTGCGCGTCGCCGGATGCCTGCGCATCCTGTAAATGAGCATAGGTGTCGCCGGGGAACTTGGAGTCGATGGGCAGCCAGACCGTGCCGCCGTCCGCGCCGGGCATCCGGATGGCGTACTCCACCCGCTGGGTGCTGCCCGGAATGGTGGCCACGTTGGTGTCGTACTGTTCCGGGGCAAGGATCTCTTCCAGAATGGCTCCCAGCTGGATCTCGCCCAGAATACCGCGGGTCTTCACACCGGAAAGCACCTGTTTCAGCCCGCCCACATCAGCGGCAAGGTTCTGCATTTCGCCAAGACCCTTATATACCTGTTCCAGCTGATCGTTCACCGCCTTGAAGCTCTCAGTCACCCGCTTTTGCAGGGCATCCTGCAGCTGCTCGTCCACAGTATGGCGGATCTCGTCCAGCTTCTGGGCGTTCTGGGCCTGCAGGGCAGTCATGCCCTCGGCAAGGGTGCGGCGCATCTCTTCCAGCTTGCGGGCGTTGGAGGCTTCCAGCCCCTGCAGGCGCTGCTCCATGGTCTGCTGCTGGGTGCCCTGCCCTGCGGCAAGGGCGGTGCTCATACTCTGCACCGAAGCCTGCAGTGTTTCACTGATGTGGCCCATAGCGGCAAGGTTCTGCTGCGCCATCTCTGCCAGCTTCGCGTCCATCTGGCGGTTCTGCGCTTCCAGCTGCTGACGCAGCCATTCCTTCCGTTCTGCATCGTCCCGGTTTGCGGCAGGCTTTGCCGAGCGGTACAGCAGCAGGGCCATCATCAGGCAGATGGCCACCAGAAGCACCGTGTAAAGAAACGCTAAAAATTCCATAATGCCTCCTATTGCAAAATCCGGGCTGTGCAGCTGCAAAGCCCGGATCTGCGTACTTTGTATTATTTTGTCTGCTCTTCCCAGAAGGCAGCGGCTTCGTCCAGCCAGCCATCCGCAGCCGTGCCGCGGCCAAGGCTGATGCCATGGGCTGCGTGGTCATATACCACTTCTTTGTAAGGTACGCCATGCGCGGCCAGTGCCTTGCTGAGGGCTGGCCCCTGCAGCGGCCAGCACAGCAGGTTCAAGGTCAGGTCATCCCTGCCATACCAGAAGTACACCGGCGGATAGTCCTCTGTGATCAGGTCGGCAAGACTGTATTCATAGTAGAACCGGCCGCACACAAAGGGGTCGGTGCCCACACGGTAGATCGGTGTGATCTCGGCAAACTGCACGATGGGATACGCCAGGATCACTGCGCCGGGCTTGGGCAGGCCATAGTTTTTATAGCCCAGAGCGTCCGATGCAAACAGGCCAGCCAGATGTCCGCCGGAAGAATAGCCGATCAGGGCATAACTTTCCGTCTGCACGCCGAACCGCTGTGCGTGGCCGGTGATGTACTTCACCGCCCGTGCAATGTCCTCCACGGGGCCGTTGTTGTCATTATCCGGGTAGGCGCGGTAGCGCATCACGAACACCGCATAGCCTTTCTGGTGCAGCTGGTAAGCTGTGGAGATGCACTCCTTTAACTCCGCCGTGCGGTTGAGGATGTTGCCGGAGAGCACCAGCGCATACTTTGCATCCGGCGTGCTGGCCGGGTAGTAATAGAACTCCACATTGTTGCGGGAGCTGTCCTCGGCGATCTCCTGCTCCGAGTAGAGCTTATAGGTGATCTGCACACCCGCATTGTAATTGCGGATAAGCAGGTTCAGACCATCGGCACAATCCTGTGCCACATAGCTGCTCACATATTTTTCCAGCGTCTGGTCATTGCACCAGTCCTCAGTGCCGGGCAGGTTCTGCTCCTTGGAATAGGTCCAAACGCCTGCACCAAGGATGCTGGGGTTCGAGCGGATCTCGCCCATGGTGGTCTGCGGCGTGATATCCGGCTCACCATACTCTGCTGCAAATGCGGGCAGCGCCATCATCAGCAGCAGACAGATACAGGCTGCTGCGGTGCACATCCTGTGTTTCAACTCAACATCTCCTTTTCAGCCGACCTGTTCCTCCCAGAAGGCAACTGCTTCATTCAGCCAGCCCTCCGCATCGGTGCCTTTGCCTGCGGCCACTGCATGGGGAGCATCATCATACACATGGTAGATATGCGTCACATGGTTGCGGGCCAGTGCCTTTTCCAGCACAGGCCCCTGCGCCGACCAGCACATGGTCATAAGGGTCATGTCGTTTTTGCCGTACCAGTGATAGGTAGGCGGGTAATCCGGTGTGATGTAATCAGACAATGTCATTTTATAATACCGCTGCTTGCACACGCCGGGGTCCAGCAGGATATTATAGACCGGTTTGAACTCCAGAAAGGTGTTTACCGGGTAGCCCAGCAGCATGGCACCGGGCTTTGGCAGGCCGTAATTTTTGTAGCCCACCGCGTCGGTGCCGAACAGTCCGGCGATCTGCCCGCCTGAGGAATAGCTTACAATGGCATAATCCTCCGCCTGCACGCCAAACTGTCCTGCATGTTCCGTGATATATTGCACCGCGCGGACCACATCCTGCAGCGGCGCATTGTTGGAAGCCTTCATGCCGATGCGGTAGCGCAGCACGAACACCGGGTAGCCCATTTCGTGCAGGTTCCATGCAGTGGAAATGCCCTCGCGGATCTCCGCGCTGACCACGATCGCATTACCGCCGATCACCAGCGCATATTTCTGGTTCGCCTGCGCCCCTTCTGCCGGCAGATAATACAGTTCCACACCGTCCCGGCTGGTATCCTGCGCGATCTCCTCCGCCGTATAAAGCGGGAAGGTCACCCGCTGCCCAGCGTTATAGGTGCGGATCAGATAGTTCAGTCCATCCGCTGCATCCTGTGCCGTCCAGTGATTGGAAAGGCAGCTCAGCGGCTGCGCGTCCCAGTACATCCGGTCCAGCACACGGTCCTGATCCAGCGAGTAGGTGTAGATACCCGCACCCACAATACTGGGGTTGGAGCGGATCTCTGCCATTTTGGTGTGCGGTGTGATGTTGGCCTGACCAAGCTCCTCCGCAAACGCCGGCTGTGCCAGCAGGATCATCAGGCCAATACCAAACATCACCGTGCTCAATCGTTTTCTCACAGCAATCCCCCGTTTATCTCTTTATTTGCACTGTTTTTCCCAGAATTCCGTTGCCTGCCGGATCCAGCCGTCCGCATCGGTGTGGCGGCCCGGACCAATGGCGTGGGGTGCGTTCTCGTACACATGGCACTCATAAACAGCCCCGCTCTCCCGGAGCCTGCGCTCCAGCAGCGGCCCCTGCTGGGAGTAGCACATGCGCTGCATGTAAAGATCATTTTTGCCGTAGAAGAAATAGGTAGGGGTAAAGTTTTCGTTCACCACATCCGAAATATCGGTCCAGTAGTAGCGCCAGCCAAACACCAGCGGGTCAATGGCCAGCTGATACAACGGCTTCACCTCAAAGAAATCGTTGATGGGGTAGCCCAGCAGCAGCGCTGCAGGCTGTGGGAGGCCAAATGCCTTATAGCCGAACTTTTCGTTGTCCGAGCCGATCAGGCCCACGATGTGTCCGCCGGAAGAAAAGCCCACCAGCGCATAGTTTTCGCGCTGAACGCCAAACTGATCTGCATTTTCGGTCAGGTACTTTACGGCATTGGCAATATCGTACAGTGGCGCATTGTCGGATGCATTCAGGAAAGAGCGGTACCGCAGCACAAAGGCCGCATAGCCCAGCTCGTGCAGCTGGTTGGCAATGGAAGCACCCTCGTTCAGTTCTGCGGTGGTGTTGCCGCCGTTGCCGGGCACCACGATGGCGTACTTTGCGTTGGCTGTTTTAGCCGGGAAATAATACAACTGCACCATGCCCAGAGAAGAATTTTCCGCAATTTCTTCCGGGGTATACACCTGCCATGTGATCTGTACGCCCCTGTTGTAGTTTTCGATCACAAGGTTCATGCCTTCGGCGGCATCCTCGGCAGCCGCGTAGCTTACATAGCCCTCAATGGGCGTATCATCGTACCGCGTGCTGCCCTCGATCCATTCGTTGCAGTAGGTATAGTAGCCGGAGCCTTTGATGCTGGGGTTCTCCCGCAGCTCTTTCATGGTCGTCTTTGTTGTGATGTTCGGCTCGCCGTACTCTGCAGCAAATGCCGAAAGCGATACGCACGCCAGCATTCCCAGCGCGCACACCACCGTTCTGATCCACTTCATTTTGGGACATCCTCCATTCTGCAGCGGCGTATCCTGCCGTGCTTTTCTTTGTTATGATTTATTGTATCACAAACCTTCCGCTTGTCAAAGAAATTTCTGTGCAGTACGGCGCTTGTACCGCACCGCAAATTCTGCTATACTGGAGCCGGATATTTTTGAGAGTTGAGGGCGCGGAAAGCTATGCACTTTCTGCCGGGATCGAAATATGAGCAAAATCGAGATCCGGCCCATGGAGCCGGAAGACTGGAGCGCTGTTTCCAGAATCTACTTAGAGGGCATTGCTACAGAACATGCCACTTTTCAGACCACCTGTCCGCCGTATTCTGCGTGGGATGCTTCCCACGCAAAAGAATGCCGACTGGTACTGTTGGCCGACGGCGTGATCGCCGGGTGGACGGCGTTGCGCCGGGTGGACCCGCGCTGGTGCTACCGCGGCGTTGCCGAGGTGAGCATTTACGTGGGTGAGCAGTTCCGGGGCCATGGCCTTGGCTATCACCTGCTGACCGAGCTATGCCATCAGGCAGAAAAGGCCGGCTACTGGACACTGCAGTCCACCGTGCTGCAGGACAACGCTGCCAGCCGCGCCCTGCACACAAAATGCGGCTTTCGCTTAGTGGGCCGCCGGGAACGCATTGCCCGCGACTGTCACGGCCGCTGGCTGGACACATTCTTAATGGAATACCGCGCTGCCGCCAATGAACCGGAAGGCTATAAAAAGCTGTAAGATACAAAAGAACTCCGCGCCCTGTGAGGTGCGGAGTTCTTTTTTGTCCATTGATAAAATGATAAAGGTAAAAACAGGCTTACCACTCTTCGCCGTCGATGTCCACGCTGCCGTCCACCACGGCACCGGCGCGGGAACGCTGGAACATGCTTTCCACCACAGCGCAGTACTTATCGGCCAGACAGACGATGACTGCTTCGCGGCAGGTGGGCACATGACGGAAGGTCAGCGGCCACATGTGGCTTGCAATGATGCTCTGTTCCTTTCTGGTAATGCTGAACACCCGCTTTGCATTGACGCAGGCATAACCCGGATGGGAGAAGCCGTGCATCTCAAACAGGCGGCGCAGGCCGTGAAAGGTACCGGTGGTGTGCCAGTCGTACAGATAAAAATCATGCAGCAGGGCACCCACTGCCAGCGAGGTCTCGTCAGCGTGCAGATGCAGACGGCGGTTGAGCCAAAAGCTCACCAGCGCCACATTCTTGCAATGCTGGTAGGTGGTGACAGAGCCGTGCTGGATGTACTCCCGCATCCGCTGCACATCCGGGTGATGATCATATTTTTCTACGATGGCATAAAGCTGTTCGCGCTCGATCTCAGAAAGCTGCATGCTGCAAAATTTCCTTTCGCTTTAAGGTGATGTTTTCAGGAGCGGAGCTGGACCGGATTGGAATTACCGAAGTTCTCTGCACTGGAAGGGTTCTCCCGCTTGAGGGAAAAATCTACCAGATACTGCTTGCCGTCGCCCAGTTCTTCCAGCTGGGCCAGTTTTGCCTTTGCGGCGGCTTCGTCCGGGTACCACTGGATCAGGAAGAAATTTTCTTCCTCTACACCGTAGTACAGCCACTGGCCGTCGGCACGCAGCCAGTCGTCCAGATGATCCACCTCTTCGCCGTCCGGCAGGCCAAGGCCTTCTTCGGCATAAAGGTTTTCCGGTTCCACCTGCAGCATTTCGATCACCTGAATAGAGCTTTGCAGGTATTCGTCCTGCGAGACCGTCTTGTCCGAAAGCTCCCATCCGGTGAGAAAAGCCTGCATCATCAGGTCGCGCACAGAGATGCGCGGCAGAGTCGGGTCCATAACCATAGGTATTTCCTTCTTCCTTCAGTTTGTCCCTGCTGACCAGTATACGTCAAAGGCTTATGCAAGTCAACAGTTTAATTGTGAATTTTTTGTAGGTTCGTTCAAATATATCCAGACTTAACAGACGGAAAAGGCAAAAGTGTCTCCCAGCCATTCCACTGCCAGTTCCACCCAGTGATGCCGGTGGCGGCTGGGCTGGTCCACCTCTGCCGTGCTGATGCTGGTACCGTGCACCCCCTTTTCAAACAGATGCGCCTCGCAGGGCACACCCGCCCGGTGCAGAGCGTTCACCAGCATCAGGGTGTTCTCCACCGGAACGGCGGCATCCTCCATGGTGGTCCATACGAACACCGGCGGCATCTGCGGCGTGATCTTATCCTCCAGCCCGAACACCTGCTGTGCCGCCGGGTCGGCGCTGCCCGCCAGCTGCACAAAGCTGCCGCGGTGGGCATACTGCCCTGCCGTGACCACCGGATAGCCCAGAATGACCGCATTGGGCCGGGGCTGGGCCGCTTCGCCGGGAATGTCCAGCACAGCACCGGAAAGGGCCAGGTGGCCGCCCGCTGAAAAGCCGCACACGGCAATTTTTTCCGGCAGGATATGCCACTGGGCCGCGTGCTGCCGCACAAGACCGATAGCCTCGGCCAGCTGGCGCAGCGGCATGTAGTCCTTTGCCTTTTCGCAGATGGCGTAGTCCAGCACAGCGGTGTGGTACCCCGCCGCCGCAAACTGCAGCGCCACCGGGTCGCCCTCACGGGCACTCACATGGGTATAGCCGCCGCCGGGCACCACCAGCACCAATGGCCGGTCAAGCACATTCGGCATCCGCTCACAGCAATCACGCAGATAAACGGTCAGCGTCCCACTGCCGGCCAGTTCCAGCTGTTTCAGCTGCATGATATTTCCTCCTTTTACAGCATCCTTTGCGGTTCATTATAGCACAAAACGAACCATTTTTTAAACTTTTTATGAAAGCCCTTGATTTTTGCTTTTTGTCGGTGTATATTAGCACTCGAAAGTTACGAGTGCTAAGCATTCAAAAGTGATATTCTCTTCCGAGTGCTTGGTATCGAATACAGATAAAAAGAGGTTTTGCATTATGGCTAAGAAAGAATTTCAGGCTGAAAGCAAAAAGCTGATGGATATGATGATCAACTCCATCTACACCAATAAGGAAATTTTCCTGCGCGAGCTGATCTCCAACGCATCGGATGCCATCGATAAGCTCTATTATAGGAGCCTGACCGATCCTTCTGTGGGCATGAACAAGGGCGATTTCCGCATCCTCATCACCCGCGATCGGGAGAACCGCATCCTGACCATTGAGGATAACGGTATCGGCATGACCAAAGAGGAACTTGAGCAGAATCTGGGCACCATTGCTCACTCCGGTTCTCTGGATTTCAAGAAGGATAACAAGGACGAGAACATCGATATCATCGGCCAGTTTGGTGTCGGCTTCTACTCTTCCTTCATGGTAGCCGATAAAGTCACCGTCATTTCCAAGGCTTATGGCTCGGATGAAGCATGGCAGTGGGAGTCCTCCGGTGTGGACGGCTACGAAATGACCCCCGCCCAGAAGGACACTGCAGGCACCCAGATCATCCTGCACATCAAGCCGGATACTGAGACGGACCACTACGACAACTTCCTCGATGAGTACGGCATCGTGGCCATCGTGAAGAAGTACAGCGACTATGTGCGCTACCCCATCCAGATGGAGCGCCAGCACGAGCGCCAGAAGCCGGAACCCGATCCTAAGCCGGAGGACTATAAGCCCGAGTGGGAGACTTACACCGAGCTGGAAACGCTGAACAGCATGGTGCCCATCTGGAAAAAGCAGAAGAGCGAAGTGACCGACGAGGAGTACGCGAACTTCTATAAGGAAAAGTTTGGCGATTATACCGACCCCGCCCGCGTCATCGTCAGCCGCACCGAGGGCACTGCAAATTATAATGCCCTGCTGTTCGTGCCCAGCCACCGTCCCTACGACTTCTACACCAAGGATTATGAAAAGGGTCTGGCCCTGTACGCATCCGGCGTGCTCATTATGGAGAAGTGCGCCGACCTGCTGCCCGATTACTTCAGCTTCGTCAAGGGCATTGTGGACAGTCAGGATCTGAGCCTGAACATCAGCCGCGAGATGCTGCAGAAGGACAACCAGCTCAAGCTGATCCACAACGCTCTGGAGAAAAAGATCAAGAACGAGCTGCACGCCATGCTGGCCAATGACCGCGAGAAGTACGAGGAATTCTGGAAAGAGTTCGGCCGTCAGATCAAGTTCGGTGCTTACTCCGACTACGGCATGCACGCCGAGCTGCTTCGCGACCTGCTGCTGTTCTGGTCTGCCAAGGAGCAGAAGATGGTCACTCTGCAGGAGTATGTGGACAAGATGCCCGCTGAGCAGAAGTATATCTACTTTGCTGCCGGTGATTCTACCGACCGTCTGGCAAAGCTGCCCGCCGCTGAGCTGGTCATGGATAAGGGCTATGACGTCCTGCTGCTGACCGAGGATGTGGATGAGTTCTGCCTGCAGATCCTGCGCACCTATCCCCGCAAGGATGCCGAGGGCAAGGATAGCACCGTGGAGTTCAAGAACGTCAACAGCGGTGATCTGGGCCTTGAGACCGAGGAAGAGAAGAAGGCCGCCGAGGACGCTACCGCTGAGAACAAGAGCCTGTTCGATGCCATGAAGGACGCACTGGACGGCAAGGTGAAAGAGGTCAAGGTCTCTACCCGCCTGAAGGATCACCCTGTGTGCCTGAGTGCTGACGGCCCGCTGTCCATTGAGATGGAAAAAGTGCTGTCCAAGCAGCCCGGCAGCGAAGGCGTAAAGAGCGATAAGGTTCTGGAACTGAATGTCAACCACCCCGTGTTTGCCGTGCTCAAGGCCGCACAGGAGGCCGGTGACACCGACAAGCTCAAGAAGTACAGTGCTCTGCTGTACGCACAGGCTCAGCTGATCGAAGGCCTGCCGGTGGATGATCCCGCCGCCTACGCCGAGGCCGTCTGCAGCCTGATGAAGTAACTTTTTCCGGCAGGCAGCATACTTACTCCCCTGCTGCTTCCACGCACATCAATATTTCCCCCTTAACAAAAAGGCCGTGCTCCGCTATAATAGAGTGGAACGCGGTCTTTTTCTGTTCTTTTGCCGGACAGTCAGGATAAATTGAGAGGTTTTTGCTCATGCAGCCCAAAAAACATTATTTTGCCCACATTCCCACCATTGCCATCTTTATTGTGTTTGCCATGTCGGCACCGCTGGGCGTGCTGCTGTTCATCTTAAAAAGCATCGATAAAAACGCCGAAAAAGAGGAAAAGGCTGCTGCACAGGCGCAGGCAGACTATCGTTCCGACCTCGGCCCCGCATCTGCGCAGACGGCCCCCCAGCAGGAAAACGAGCCAGCCTACGGCACTGACCGCCCCACCGCAGAACAGAAGAGCGCTCAAAACTGGCACAAGACCATTGCCGTGATCTGCACCATTCTGGGTGCTATCTTCCTGTTTACCGGTGCGGAGGAACTGATCGACTGCCTGTTCGACTTTCCGGACTTCGACGATCTGCTCCCTGCATTGGCCACGACCATTGGCGGAGCCGGCGCACTGTGGACCGGCCTGCGGATGGACCGCACCCGCAAGCTGGAACGCCTGCTGGACAAGATCGCAGGCGACCGCGACAATATTCCGCTGGACGAGCTGTTTGCTGCCGCGGGCATCGATGCCGCAAAGGGCCGCACCGTGGTGGAAAGTGCTATTTCCCACGGTTACTTCGGTGCAGATGCTTACATTGATAACCGCACCAATACTCTGGTAGTGCGCGGCGCGGCTCCCCAGCCGCCCCGGAAACCGAAGCCTGCGCCCGCCCCAGAACCTGCACCAGCGGACCAATATACCGCAATTCTGCAACAGCTGCGGCAGGTCAACGATGCCATCCCGGACCCCGTGATGACCACCAAGATCAGCCGTCTGGAAGCGGTCAGTGCCCGCATCTTTGAGCTGGCAAAGCAGGACCCCGGCAAAAAGGCTCAGCTGCAGAAATTCATGGACTACTATCTGCCCACCGCCCTCAAGCTGCTGAACACTTACGCCAGCCTTCCTGCGCAGGATGTGCAGGGGGAAAACATCGCCGATGCCAAAAAGAACATCGAGCGCAGCATGGACCTGATGGTGACCGCCTTTGAAAATCAGCTGGACAAGCTGTTCCAGTCCGACGCACTGGACGTTTCGGCAGATGTGGCCGCGCTGGAAGGGATGCTGAACATGGACGGCCTGACCGGAAACGAGTTTACAAAATAATATTTTCGGAAACAGGGAAAAGGCCCATGAGCTTTTTTCCTGTTTTTTCAAAGCGCAAATCTCCATGTTGTGCAGGCCTCGTCCGTCCCACGCAAAGCCGCGGATTTGCAGGCATTTTTGCCAATGGTTTTTCCGTTTTATATCTAATTTTATTTCAACCGTCAAATTCCACTCTGTGCGCCAATTTCAGTCTTTTTGCAACTTTTCATCCAGATGCAACAATAACACATGGTTTTTTCTGTCCGGATTTTATATGATAAGGACAGAAGTGTGCAGAGCATCCTGTATGCGGCCCTGCACCGCAGTTTCAACCCGCTCAAAAGGAGGATTATCCTATGATGAAATCTGTTTCCGCATGGAAGCAGGAGCTTTCCAGCGGCGCTCACGCTGCCCGGCTGGCAGCACTTTACTGCTGTGCGCCCGAAGAAACTCCTGCACAGGCTGCCCGCTACGAAGCTGTTCTGAATGGTCTGGATGCCACCTTTGGCCCCCATGCTGAAGCTGGCCTTTACAGTGCCCCCGGCCGCACCGAGATCGGCGGCAACCACACCGACCACCAGCATGGCCGCGTGCTGGCCGGCAGCGTGAATATTGATATGATCGCTGCCGCCGCGCCCAACACCCTGAACCAGCTGCGCGTGCAGAGCGAAGGCTACGACCTGTGTGTGATCGGCCTTGATGACCTTGCTGCCCGCAAGGAAGAGGAAAACACTACCCTCTCTCTGCTGCGCGGCGAATGCGAAGCCTTCCGTCAGCGCGGCGCAAAGCTGGCCGGTCTGGATGTGTACATTTCCTCCAACGTGCCCAAGGGCAGCGGCGTTTCTTCCTCCGCCGCCTTTGAAGTGCTGATCGGCGTGATCCTGAATGACTGCTTCATGACCGATAAAGTCTCCCCCATCGAGATCGCGCAGATCGGCCAGTGGGCAGAGAACGTCTACTTTGGCAAGCCCTGCGGCCTGATGGATCAGATGGCTTCCAGCGTGGGCAACATTATTACCATTGATTTTGCAGACCCTGCCCACCCGGATGTGGAGCCGGTGGCCGTGGATTTCTCCAAGGCAGGCCTTGCCCTGTGCATTCTGGATTCCTGCGCAGATCATGCCGACCTGACCGACGAATATGCCGCTGTGCCCGCCGAGTGCCGCGCCGTGGCTGCTGTGTGCGGCGGCGAAGTGCTGCGGGATGTGCCGTTTGAGACCTTCCTTGCAAAGCTTCCGGAGTGCCGCAAGCAGTGCGGCGACCGTGCCGTGCTGCGCGCCTTCCATATCTATGCCGATAACGACCGCGTGGCAAAACAGGTAGCTGCCCTGCGCGAGGGCGATTTTGACACTTTCCTGCGTCTGGTCAACGAGTCCGGCCACAGCAGCTGGGAATACCTGCAGAACGTGATCCCCGCCGGGTACAAGGAGCATCAGGAAATGGGTGTGACCATTGCGGCCGCCAAGCATTACCTGCAGGGCAAGGGTGCCGTGCGTGTGCACGGCGGCGGCTTTGCCGGTACCGCTCAGGCTTTTGTGCCGGTGGAAATGCTGGCTGATTTTAAGAAAAACATGGAGGCCATCCTCGGCGAGGGCCGCTGCCATGTGCTGAGCATCCGTCCCGAAGGAGGCGCTGTCCTGTGATCTCTACCGCCATCCAGCAGCTCGTGAATTACGGGCGGGACACCGGGCTCATCCTGCCCGACGACGAAATCTATATCCGCAACCAGCTGCTCATGACCATGCAGCTGGACGATTTTACGGCACCCGAGGGCGAGGTGTGCTACACTGATCTGGAAAGCATCCTGAAAATGTTGGTGGACGACGCCGCAGCCCGCGG
>OKRU01001466.1_pt1 | contig 23289 bp, 19 predicted proteins | sample 1601131 | NCBI WGS metagenome assembly OKRU01 (sample SAMEA3541558, study PRJEB24748) | human gut metagenome | biome: human gut; feature: human-associated habitat; material: faeces | place: China | collected 2012
GCAAACCCTTTGAGGAATGTGACGCCGCGGTAACATTCCCCGATGGCTTACAGAGTAAAAATATTTAAAGGCGCGCGCTTTTAAATAACAACGGGAAAGGTGATAAAGATGGCAAGCAAAAAAAGTAAAATTTTAGCAATAGCTTTTTGCGCAGCAGTAATGGCTGGGATTCATGTAAATCCTGTTTTGGCATATCGTGGTCAGGAGGATTTTAATTATCAGCACAATACTACCGAATCAGGGTTAAACAATCCTGAAATTCATCATACAGCGGATGAAGGTAAGTTTATACCTGATTGGGAACCTGTACATCCTGAAGGCGATGTAAACTGCGAGGAAGAAGTTGCCAACAGCAATATTACTGTTGGTGATATGAATAAAGTAACAGCTGACTTGGTTGAAAATGATGAAAAGATTAACAGCAAAGTTGACAAAGTTGCTAGCGATGTTAAAGATTTGCAAGAGCAAGTTAATAACATTGAAACTACTACTGACACTGATACCCATGTAAAAGAGGGCGCTGCTACTGTTGCTGATAATGGCGATGTAACTATGGATATCGTTGATAAAAATGGTAACGATACTGGAAAAGATGTTACTATCAGCGGACTTGCCAGTGATAAAGAATTAGAAGGCGTTAAAAATGACCTCCAAGAACAGATTGACAGTATAGAGGTTGAAGATACCAATACCCAAATAAATGAAGGTACTTACACGGCTGAAGCTGATGGTACTGTAAATATGGATGTTGTTGATAAAGTAACTGGTGAAGTAACTGAAAATGCAGTTACTATCGAAGGTCTTGCAAGTGATAAAGAATTAGCAACAGAAACACAAAAAAGAACAGAAGCTGATACAAAACTGCAGGCAAATATCAACGCGGAAGCAGAGGCACGCGAAAAAGCTGATGCTGATTTACAAGATAAAATTGGCCAAGAAGAAATGAACAGGGTTAATGAGGATGCAGCAATTAGGGGTGAAATCAGCAAAGAACATGCTGATAGAGTTGCCGCAGACCAAGAATTAGAAGATAAAATTGGCCAGGAAGAAATGAACAGAGTTAATGAGGATGCAGCAATTAGGGGTGAAATAAGCAAAGAACATGCTGATAGAGTTGCCGCAGACCAAGAATTAGAAAATAAAATTGACCAAGAAACTACTGATCGCGAAAAAGCTGACGCAGATTTACAGGCTGACATCAATGCTAAAGAAGAGCAGTCTAAAGACAGAGACGAACAATTGCAGGCAAATATAGATGCGGAAGAACAAGCGCGTAAAGATGCTGATGATGCGTTACAGGCTGACATTAATGCCAAAGAAGAACAATCTAAATATAGAGATGAACAACTTCAGCAAAGCATTGATATTCAACGCGAAGTAATTGGTGCTGATAGTACTGAAGACCTTCAGACCGCTTACAGCGGTACTAATTATATTAGCGACGCTGAAAATATGGTAGAAGCAGACCGCAAACTTGACGCTGCTATCAGCGACGTTAACAGCCGCGTAGATGGTATTGAAAACCGTGTTGACGGCTTGGAAGACCGCATTGATAAAGTAGGTGCAATGTCAGCAGCTATTGCCAACCTGCGTACCATGGGTTATGACCCTGCCGCACCGACCGAAGTAGCAGTAGGCGTTGGTCAGTACCGTGATGAAACCGGTATGGCACTCGGCCTGTTCCATTACCCGAACCGCGACTTCATGCTGAGCCTGTCTGTATCCACCAGCGGTGATGAATACATGGGCGGCATTGGCGCAACATGGAAATTTGGCCGCAAATCTCCCGAAAAAGTAGCCGAAATTAAAAAAGCACAGGCAGAAGCTGACGCAAGACGTGCAGAAGAACAAAAACTTGCAAAAGCAGAAGAAATGAAACAAGCTGCCAAAGAAGCAAAAGTACAGGCACAAATGGAGCGCCATGCCAAAATGCTGGCTGAACAGGAAGCACAGGCTTAATTTGAGCAATAACTAAAAACAGGTTCTGTAATAAATAAAGGTGGGTCAACCCACCTTTATTTATATAATTGTGATTTAAAGGATAAAATTTTATGGGCAAACTTAAAGGACTAATGACAACCTGCCTTACAGCAGCGGCCTTGTGCATGCTGCCGCTGCCAACTCTGGCGCAGACCCTGCTTGAAGCAGGCAAAACAGATGTAGGGGTGCTGTATATAGACAGCGAGAGCGTAAGCACCGTAAAAAAAGACGGCAAATACTACCTTGCCTTTTTTGCCGAAGAAAAATATACAGATGAAGCTTTCCTTGCGGCATTAAGGCAGGGGGAAGATATGCAGAACGCGGCAAGCGGCATTAACCTGTATTTGTTTAATACCTTCGGCAGCGAGTATACTATCGGCGCAAGCTATGTGGTAGATGCGGAAGGTAAAATTTGTGCAGACCTTGGTGCAAATACCATACCGCAGGATGCAAGAGGCAATAAAACTCTACGCAACGCTTACACAATGGCGCTTAAAATATTACAGCGCAGAAACGCCGGGCAGTAAAAGGCAGGCAAATAGCTTAAAGCAAAGCACAATTAAAATAATGCGGCAAACAAAGCACGTACAGCAGGCAAAGGCTTGCTGTACGGCAATAAACATATCAATACATACGAGGTGATATGGTGGAAATAAAAGAAATACCGTTTAATCAGACGATGCTGAAAAAAGCGGCAGGGGAAGATGAAATAGAATACTATAACATCAACCAGCGTGACGAAAATGGAGGCAGGACGCTGGAACTTAAAATAACGGACAGCGAAGGCAGGCGCAAGGTAGTAGTGCTGGCCGACAGAGGTTTCTGCATAGAACCAAGAGAAGTAAAGTTAAAACCGTTCTGCGGCAGGGAAGAACGCAACAGGGAGATATGGCGCTTATATAATGAAGAACATTTAACGCAGGTCTTTCTGGCAAACCTGTTCAGCATAACGCAGCCTTCCGTATCGCTTATTATTAAGCAAATGAAAGAAAAATAATTTTTACCGGCACCTTAAAGTTTAAAATGCTTTTAAGGTGCTTTTTTTATTGATGGCAGAAAACGGAATTTTTTATTATTTTTGCGATTCAAACAAATATTTTACAAAAAAATAAATAATTATTATTGATTAAATGCGCAGACTGTGTTATACTTAAAGCATCAAGAAAGCGTTTCTGAAAAAGGAGGATTTTAATATGAAGAAAAAAGTTTACAAAGCATTTAACGAGCAGGTTCAGGCTGAATTATACTCTGCATATATGTATCTGGCAATGAGCCTTGATATGGAAGCTAAAAATTTTAAAGGCATGGCACACTGGCTGAAAGCACAGTATGAAGAAGAACGCGAGCATGCTTTTAAATTAATGGGCTTTATGCAGGATTGCGGCGAAAAACCGGAACTGCTTGCCATTGAAGCTCCGGCTGCCGATTACGGCACTCCGCTGGAACTGTTCAAAAAAGTTCTGGAACATGAAAAATATGTTACTTCCCGCATTCACGATATGTATGAAGTAGCTTTGGCAGAAAAAGACTATGCTGCCCAGAGCCATTTGAAATGGTTCATTGACGAACAGGTTGAAGAAGAAGCCAGCGCTTCCGAAATTGTTGAAAAACTGCAAATGGTTGGCGATAATGTTGGCGGCCTGTTCATTATTGACGGCCAGCTTGGCGCAAGAAAATAATTAAATAATTTGTTGACAAGGCTGCATGGTTGTGTTATTATGTTTGAGTAACAAAGTAGAAGCCGCTCGCTTCTCACCTTGCAGCTGTGCTCGACAGGGTTGGATATGTACTAACGCGGGTGGATTTGTTCTGCCCGCTTTTCTTTTTGACTGAAATATTTTGGAGGTGACTTGTCATAGCTAAGGAAAACTTGCGTATCAATGAAGAAATTCGGGCACGTGAAGTGCGCGTTATCGGCAGCGATGGCGAACAGCTCGGAATTATGTCCGGCCGCGAAGCCCAGCAGCTTGCTTATGAAAAACATCTCGACCTGGTGGAAATTGCACCTACTGCCAAACCGCCTGTGTGCCGGATTATGGATTACGGCAAGTATCGTTACGAGCAGCAGAAACGCGAAAAAGAGTCTCGTAAGAAACAGAAAACATTTGACATTAAAGAAGTTAAGCTGCGCCCCGGCATTGAAGAACATGACTTTAACGTTAAGTTTAAAAATGCCGTGCGTTTCTTAGAAGATGGCGACAAAGTAAAGGTTACCATTATGTTCCGCGGACGTGAGCTTTCGCATCCGGAACTGGGTGAAGTTCTTTTAAACAAAATGGCTGCCCAGCTTAAAGAAATGGCAGTTGTTGAAAGACAGCCCAAACTTGAAGGCAAAAACATGATTATGATAGTTGCGCCGAAACCGAGTAAATAAGGAGGATTTTTTAAATGAAGTTGAAAATGAAAACCCGCAGAGCTGCTGCAAAACGTTTCAAAAAAACCGCTTCCGGTGAATTTAAACGTGCCAAAGGTTATAAGAGCCATATTCTTGAGAAAAAAGCTCCTGCCCGCAAGAGAAATCTGCGCAAAGCTACTTTAGTGCATAAAACTGACCATGAACGCGTAGTTAAAATGCTGCCGTATGCATAATTAGTGGAGTTAAGGGAGGATATTACTAATGGCAAGAATTAAAGTTGGTGTAACTGCACACCGCCGTCATAAACATATTTTAAAACTGGCTAAAGGTTACCGCGGAGCTAAACATTTACAGTTCAAAAAAGCTAACGAAACTGTAATGAAAGCATTGAGCTATGCACGCCGCGACCGCCGTGCTAAAAAACGCGAGTTCCGCCGTTTGTGGATTGCCCGTATCAATGCTGCAACCCGTGCTAACGGCATGAGCTACAGCCGCTTTATCTGCGGCCTTACCAAAGCAGGCATTCAGCTTGACCGTAAGGTTTTGGCAGATATGGCAATTTTCGACGCAGCTGCATTTGCAAAACTGGTTGAAACCGCTAAAGCTGCTCTGTAATTTATAAGCATTAAAGGACCAACGTTTTACCGCGTTGGTCTTTTTTTATTTGTGTAAAAATTTGCAAAAATTTCATAATTTGGTATAATACGTGGTAACAGCCGTGATGGCTTTAATAATAAAAATTTTAGCAAAAAGTTTTTAAATGAGGTGAGTATACCTTGGGGCGTGAAAATAAGTTTTTGCGTTGGATTGGGCAGGCTTTTAACGGCAGCCAGATGGTGGCATTAAGCTTTATGCTGCTTATTTTGGCCGGCGCGTTTTTGTTTATGCTGCCAATTTCCACGCAGGACAGGCAGGGCCTTGCTTTTCTTGATGCGCTGTTTACGGCAACATCGGCTTCGTGCGTAACGGGGCTGACGGTTATCGACGTTGGCAACCAGCTTTCGTGGTTCGGCAAAATGGTGCTGATTGCGCTGATACAAATCGGCGGCCTTGGCATTATGACGATGACGACGCTGGTAATGGTTATTGCCGGGCGTAAGGTCAGCCTGCGTGAGCGTCTGTTTTTGCAGGAATCTATGAACCAGACGGAAATATCCGGTGTTGTACGCATTGCGCTGAACATTATTAAGTATACGCTTGTAATTGAGTTCTTTTTTGGCACAATTTTGGCGGCGCATTTTGCTTTTGTTAAGGATATGGGCTGGATTGGCGTTGTTTACGGCTACTGGCATTCTGTATCGGCCTTTTGTAATGCCGGTTTTGACCTGATGGGCGATTACAAGAGCCTTATTGATTATCACGGCGATATCGTTATTAATTTAAGCATTGCGCTTTTGATTACTCTCGGCGGCCTTGGTTTTATGGTGCTGGAAGATTTAAAGCGCGGCTGGAACTGGGAGCGTTTTTCGCTGCATACCAAAATAGTGCTTTTAACAAGCGTTGGCTTAAACGTTGTGGGCACTTTGCTTTTATGGGGCTTTGAATCAAACAATCCGTATACTTTGGGCAATATGAGCATGTTCGACAGCTGGATGGCGGCATTTTTCCAGGCGGTGTCCTCGCGTACTGCCGGTTTTAACACCATTGATTTAATGCATCTGCATGACAGCAGCTTGTTTGTGCTGATTATCTGGATGTTTATCGGTGCGGGCAGCGGTTCTACCGGCGGTGGCATTAAAACAACCACGTTTATTGTACTAATGGCGTCGTTATGGTATATGCTGAAAGGCCAGCGTGATGTGGTTATGTTTGGCAGGCGCATTGATGAAAAGATTGTTGACAAATCGTTTGTAATTACTGTACTGTGCCTTATCTGGGTGCTTTTTGCCACCATGATGCTTTTGGTAATAAATAACGGGCGTTATCCGTTTATAGATATTTTGTTTGAGGTTGTTTCCGGGTTCGGTACGGTAGGTTTGGGCATTGGCATTACGCCCGACTGGCAGCCGTTTGGCAAATGGATTTTAATTTTAACCATGTATATCGGCCGTATCGGTATTTTAACTTTTATTTTGAGTTTCTTAAGTTCCGGTACCAATAAAATAAGGTATCCGTCGGAACATATCAACATAGGTTAATGGGGTGTAAATAATGGCAAAAAACAATAAACAAAAACAGTTTGCGGTGCTTGGCCTGGGGCGCTTCGGCACCAGCGTGGCGCTTACGCTGCATGAGCTTGGCTACCAGGTTTTGGGCGTTGACAGTGATGAAGAAATTGTGCAGGATTTGTCGCACGAGCTGACGCATGTTGTAAGTGCGGATGCTTCTGACGAAAACACTCTGCGCAGCCTTGGCATTAATAACTACGAGGTTGTTATTGTAGGCATTGGCCCTCTTGAAGACAACCTTTTAACAACGCTGAACCTTAAGGAAATGGGCGTGCCTTTTGTTGCCGTAAAAGCAACCAGTGCCGTACACGGCAAAATGCTTGAAAAAATCGGCGCGGATAAAATTATTTACCCTGAACGCGACATGGGCAAGCGTGTTGCCCATAACCTTATTTCCAGCAGCATTGTTGACTACATTGAAATGAGCAACAACATCAGCCTTATGAGTACGAATATTCCTCATTCGCTGGTTGGTAAAAACCTTATCGAATCCGATTTGCGCAAACGTTACAATGTTAACGTTGTTGCCATCAAGCACGAAGGCGTAACTTATATTAACCCGAAACCGACGCAGGTTTTGGAAGAAGGCGACGAGATGATTGTTATCGGCGAGCATCAGAACATTAAAGCCTTAGAGGAAATTGTTTAATGAAAGAGATTACAAGCCTTGGCAACGCCGTTGTTAAGGATGTGTGCAATTTAAAACAGAAAAAATACCGCGAACGCAGCGGCAGTTTTGTTGTTGAAGGCCTGCGCGCCGTGGAAGAAGCGGTGCGTTATGCCGCTGTGCAGAAGCTTTTTGCCGTGCCGGATACTGCAAATACCAGGCTGGCGCAGCTTTTGGCTGATGCTGCCGCAAAAAATATTGAGCTTTACAGCGTGACGGAACAGGTTATGAAAAAAATGAGCGACACGGAAGCGCCGCAGGGTGTTTTGGCTGTGTGCAGCAAGCCGCAGGGTTTTATAGTGGCAGACGGTACTGTGCTTGTGCTTGACCGTGTGGCTGACCCCGGCAATGTCGGCACATTAATCCGCACGGCAGAAGCGGCAGGCATTGCAGCGGTTGTTTTGCTGGAGGGCTGCGCCGATGCTTATGCGCCAAAAACAGTGCGTTCCACCATGGGCTCGCTTTTGCGCATGCCTGTTTTGTGCGATATGCCGGAAGCTGAGTTTACCGTCTGGGCGCATAAAAACAATTACGAAATTATGGTTACCTGCCTTGACGGCGCACAAAACCTGTATGAGGCGGAGTTTGGCGCGCGCACGGCCATAGTTGTGGGCAGCGAAGCTTACGGCGCTTCGGAAAGCTTAAAGGCTGCCGCTGCAAAAAGGGTGTTTATACCTATGCAGGGCAGGGCAGAATCGCTTAATGCGGCAGTGGCAGGGGGCATAGTTATGTTTGAAGCCATGCGCCGCTGTCTTGCAACAAAATAAAGGCTGTGTTATAATAATACACATCAATTTATAAAATTTGTGCTATGAAAAAGAGAGTAGGCATAAACTGCGACCCAGAGAGCAGGGCCATGGCTGAAAGCCCCGTGATACAGGTTGTGCCGAAGTTCACTTTGGAGCATCCGTTTTGAAAATAAGTAGGAACGGCGTTTGCCGCGTTAAGGCGTTATGAGGTACAAAACAGGGTGGTACCGCGGAAGTTATGCAGCTTTCGCCCCTTTGAAGGGGCGGAGGCTTTTTTATTTTTACCGCCTGCCCCTGAATGCTGAATTTTGGGAGGTTAAGTATGAGAGAAGAACTGCAAGCACTTAAAGAGCAGGCGCTTAAAGAGCTGGAAACAGCTGCAAGCGTGGACGCGCTGAAAGATTTGCGCGTTAAGTATCTTGGCAAAAAAGGCCATATGACTGACATCCTGCGCGGCATGGGCAGCCTGCCGGCAGAAGAAAGACCGAAAATCGGCCAGATTGTAAACGAAGTAAAAAAGATTTTGGAAGAAGCTATTGCCGCCAAAGCCGAAGTTTTGGAAGCTGAAGCATTAAAACAGCGCCTTGCCAGAGAAAAAGTTGACATTACACTGCCAGGACGCAAACCGCAGTGCGGGCATCTGCACCCCATTACGCTGACAATGCGCGAAATTAAAAAGATTTTTATGCGCATGGGCTTTGAAGTTCTGGAAGGGCCGCAGATTGAAAGCGATTACTATAACTTTGAAGCGTTGAACCTACCGAAAGACCATCCGGCAAGGGATATGCAGGATACTTTTTATATTACCGAAGACATTTTGCTGCGTACGCAGACTTCGCCTATGCAGGCGCGCAAAATGCAGGCAAGCGTGCCGGATTCTCCAATCCGCATGATTTCGCCGGGCACCGTATACCGCAACGACTACGATGCAACCCATTCGCCTATGTTCCATCAGGTTGAAGGTTTGGTGCTTGGCAAGGATATCAGCCTTGCCGATTTAAAAGGCACACTGGAAACCTTCTGCAAGGAAATGTTCGGCAGCAGCGTAAGCATCCGCCTGCGCCCGAGTTATTTCCCGTTTACCGAACCGAGTGCGGAAGTTGATATTTCCTGCGTTATCTGCGGCGGCAAGGGCTGCCGTGTGTGCAAAAACAGCGGCTGGCTGGAAATTTTAGGCAGCGGCATGGTACACCCCAACGTACTGCGCATGAGCGGCTACGACCCCGAAAAAACCAGCGGCTATGCTTTTGGCATGGGCGTAGAACGTATTGCCATGCTTAAATACGGCATTGACGATTTACGTTTGTTCTTTGAAAATGATTTGCGGTTCATCCGCCAGTTTAAATAAGGAGGGGTACCATGTTAGCATCTGTTGATTGGCTTAAACAATATGTAGATATTGATGTCACTCCTGAGGAGCTGGCTGAAAAACTGACCCGCGTAGGGCTGGAGGTTGAAAGCGTAAACCATCTCGGTGAAGGGCTGGAAGGCGTTGTTACCGGCAAGGTAACGCATATCGAGCGCCATCCTAATTCTGACCATTTATGGATTTGCAAAATGGATGTCGGCGGGCCGGAAATTCTGCAAATTTTAACCGGTGCGCAGAACGTTCACCAATATGATATGGTGCCGGTAGCAGTTATCGGTTCTCATCTGCCGAACGGAATGACGCTTAAAAAAGCAAAAATGCGCGGCCTTGATTCCTTTGGTATGCTGTGCAGCGCGGCTGAACTTGGCATTGACGCCAAACTTTTGCTGCCGGAACAGCGCGAAGGCATTTTCATTCTGCCGCCGGATACACCGGTTGGCGTGGATATTAAAAAAGTGCTCGGCCTTGACGACGTAGTGCTTGATATAGACCTTACCGCCAACCGCGGCGACTGCACCAATATTATCGGCCTGGCGCGCGAAGCTGCTGCCGTGCTTGGCAAAGAACTGCGCATGCCGGACATGAGCGTTAAAGAAGCTGCCGGCGGCAGTGCTGCTGATATGGCTGCCATTGAAGTTAACGCTAAAGATTTGTGCAGCCGTTTTGCAGTGCGCGTATTGAAAAACATTAAAATCGGGCCCAGCCCGGAATGGATGCAGAAACACCTGCGTGCCTGCGGTATGCGCCCGATAAGCAACGTTGTTGACGTAACCAACTATGTAATGCTGGAACTTGGCCAGCCGATGCATGCTTATGATTATGACAAGGTAGGCGGGCATAAACTTATTGTGCGCCGCGCCGCAGACGGCGAAAAACTGGTAACATTGGACGGGCAGGAACGCATTTTAACCCCGGATATGATTACCATTGCCGACCCTGACCATGCTGTTGGCCTTGGCGGCGTTATGGGCGGTTTGGAAACCGAAGTTACCGGCGAAACCGTTAACGTAATGCTGGAAGCAGCAACCTTTAACGGTCCTTCCATCCGCCGTACTTCCAAAGCTCTGGGGCTGCGCAGTGAAGCTTCCGGACGTTTTGAACGCGGCGTTGATACGGTGCTGAACCATAATGCTTTGAACCGCGCCGTACACCTGTTGGAACAGATGGGCGCCTGCGAAACGGTTTGCCGCATTGTAGAAGATTATCCGGAAGAAGTTAAACCTGCCGTTATCCGCGTAACTCCGCAGGCTATTAACAGCCGTATCGGCGTTGAAATTGCCGCTGAAGAAATGGTTGATATTCTTAAAAAATTACAGTTCGGCGTGGAATACGACGGCGGCGTATTAACCGTTACCGCTCCTTCCTGGCGTTATGACATCAGCTGCGATGCCGATATCAGTGAAGAAATTGCCAGAATGCATTCTTATGACAAGATTGAATCGCATAATCCGGATTTGCCGCTGGTACAGGGCCGTCAGGCTGTAATTGACGATGTCTGCGAAGAAATTGAGGATTATCTTGTTGCTGCCGGTTTGAACGAAGTTATGACTTACAGCTTCATTAACCCCAATTCTTTTGATAAAATCCTGCTGGATGAAGCAGACAGCCGCCGCGGCGCCATTGAACTGATGAACCCGCTGAGCGATGAATTTAAGGTAATGCGCACCAGCATGCTGCCGGGTATGCTTAATACGGCGGCTTATAACCAGGCCCGCCAGGCAGAATCCGTTAAGATTTTTGAAATAGGCAAGGTATTTCTGCCCAAGGCTCTGCCGCTTAAAGAACTGCCGGAGGAAAAACCTGTTTTATGTGCCGTACTGGCAGGAAGACGCAGCAGCCTTAACTGGACCGAAACAAAAGACGAAGTTGATTTTTACGATATGAAGGGCGCAGTGGAAGGCCTTTTGGAAAATTTGCAGATTGCAGGTGCAAAATATGTGCCGGTGGCTCAGCCTTACCTGCACCCCGGCAAGAGCTGTGCCGTTGAATACGAAGGCAAGGTAATTGGCTGGTTCGGTGAACTGCACCCAACCGTTGCCGGAAACTATGGCCTTAACGGCAGCGTATGCGTGCTGGAACTGGAAGTTGAACCGCTTGTTGCAAGTGCATCTCATGTGCCGCAGTTTGTACATCTGCCTAAATATCCTGCAACCTCGCGCGATATTGCGGTTGTTGTACCGCTGGAGGTTGCCATGGAAGAACTGGAGGCAGTTATCCGCGCTAACGCGGGCAGCCTGCTGAAACAGGTAAAAGTATTTGACGTTTACACCGGTAAACAGGTGGAAGCAGGGTATAAATCCATGGCGTTCAACTTAACCTTCCAGGCAGACGACCGTACTTTAACGGATGAAGAAATTGATGCCGTTATTAAAAATGTTGTGGAAAAAGTTGGCGAAGCCTACAAAGCTAAATTAAGAGATTAATTTTAATATTCATGGCAAAGTGCCGCCGGGTTTATTCCGGCGGTTTTTGTTGTTTTAAGGCAAATTTTAAAAGCCTGTGCCCTAAAAGTTGCCGCGGCGGCGATAAAAGTTTATAATTAATTTAAAAGAACACGGAAAGAAGGTGCGTTTATGAAACTTTATGTATGGCGCCATAACAAAACCTACCATAGCCACAGCATGATACAGGAACCCTGCGTTAACACGGAATTTTACCTTGATGCCATTGCCATTGTGGCGGCAGAAAGCCTTGAAGAAGCGCTTAAACTGTTGGAGGAGCAGCATAAAGGCTGGCGCACGGAGGATTTGCGTGAACTTGAACCTACTGTTTACAGTCTTGATGAAGGTAAAGTTATTTTTACCGAACTGAGAGGGTCAATCGCCTAAAAGGAGTGTAAAAATGCCGGCAGAAATTGAAATAAAACTTAATATTGGGGCGGAGGCTTTGCAAAAACTGCTTGTTTCTCCGCTTGTAGCGGATAAAATTATCGGCGGCAGCGAAGCCGTACACCACCTTGAGACTTCGTATTATGATACGCCGTCTTTTAAACTGATGCACAGCGGCATTGCTTACCGCGTGCGCAAAAACGGCACTAAATACGAAGCCACCATTAAAACGGAAAAAGAAGCTCACGGCGGGTTTCCCAGCCGCAACGAATATAATGTTGATTTGCCTGACGGCAAGCCTGTTTTGCAGGGGTTTAATGAAGAAGGCTTTGATACGGATTTGGAAAAACTTATTGCCGGTGAGCCGCTTGTAAAACTGTTTACCGTTGATGTTGAACGCAGGCTGTGCCTGCTTAAAATAAGCACGGCTACAACGGTGGAGCTGGCGGTTGACCGCGGAAAAATTATTTCCGGCATAACCGGAAATGAATGTGCTGTTAACGAAACGGAACTGGAAATTAAAAGCGGCACCAAAGAAGACCTGCTTGCCTATGCAGGGCAGATTGCAAAACTTGTGCCTGTAACACCGGAAAACCGCAGCAAATATGAGCGCGGCATGAAGCTGTGCGGCATAAATTTAACAAAGCCCGCAAAATAAAAAAACGGTATTGCCTTTTATGGCAATACCGTTTTTGCGTATATTTAGTGTTAAATTTTAAAATAAACTTTCCATAAACGGCAGCAGAATAGGAGCTAAAATAGAAGTAGCTATGCCGGTAAGCCCTATGGAAGCGCCGCCGATTGCCAGCTGCAGGGCATTTTTGCCGGCGCAGACGCTGGTGCCGAGCCCGTGACTGGAAGCGCCTATGGAAAGGCCGATGGCAATGTTATTTTTAATTTTTAAAGCTTCTAAAATTTTGTGGTTAAAGGTTGCGCCAAGCATGCCTGTAAAAATTACACAGGCAGCCGTAAGCGCCGGAATACCGCCGATAGCGGAAGAAATATCCATGGCAATAGGCGTTGTTACGGATTTGGGAATCATGGAAAGCAGCACCTGGCTGCTTGCGCCGAACATTTTGCCGCAAATGAAGATGCTGACTATGCCTGTAACGGTGGCAACAAGAATGCCGCTTATAATTACCGGCAGGTTTTCTTTTATAATGCGCCTGTTGTTGTACAGCGGCAGGGCCAGCGCCACGGTAGCAGGGCCGAGCAGAAAGTTGATAAAGCCTGCGCCTGTTTCGTAATCCTCGTATGTAATATAAGGTTCCTGAAAATAGATAAAGGCAATTATTGCCGGGCAGGCTAACACAAACGGCGGAATAATGTTCAGCTCAAACTTGTCTACAATAATTTCGCATATTACATAAACAACAATGGTAAGGGCAATGCCAAACAGCGGTGATTGTATGAAGGCTTCTGGTAAAAAAGTCATTTTCCGGCACCGCCTTTACTTTTAAGCATAAAGTTTAAAAACACAGCCGTTATAATCAGTATCATAAAACTGCTTATAATAACGGTAGCCACAATGGCGGTGCTTTCTGCAAGAATAACGTCCAGATACAGCAAAATGCTTACGCCTGCGGGTAAAAAGAGCATGCCCATTTTTTCTATTAAAATATCGCAGACATCTTCAATGGTACGTACCCTTATAACGCCGCTGAGCAAAAGTACCAGCAGCAGAATCATTGCCAGCAGCGCAGGCGGAAATTTAATGCCGCATAAATTAAGCGCAACCGTGCTGACGCCCTGCAAAAAAAGCAGTACAGCAGTTCCTTTCAAAATTGATGATGGTGTCATAATTTTCTTTCCCCTCTCAAAAAATAAAGTAATGTGTATATTTTGCTTCCGCAGCGTCAATTTGTCAAGTTAAAATAACGAAAAAATTTATCACAAAAACATACAAAAAATATTTGACTTTTTGACTTTTGTTGCTATAATATAAAACAGGAGCAGAAAAATGCCCCTGTTAATAAATATGCTGTTAACGTACAGCAAGGTAAATTATTAAAAGTAAAATAATTGCCAAAAGCGTAACGGCACTCATGCCGATATATTCAAAACGGTACATGGATACTTCTTCGTTAAGAAGATTGTAGCTGCGCTGAATGACAAGCATTTTGTTTTCAATGTTGTCCTTCCAAACCGAAGCACGCAGAAGGTCGAGATAGCGCGTGTAAATGCGCGCGTAGAAAATATCTTCCGTAACCTGCAAAGCATTGTTGATATTGCTTGTCAGCGTGCTTACATCAGCCATCAGTTCCATCAGCCTGCCGCGTATTTTGCGGTAGCTTGTCTGGCGGCTGCCGGTGCTGCCCTTTTCGGCGGCTTCCAGTTCGTCGTAGGTGCGGTCAATGGCTTCGTTAAGCGCATTGTCGTAATAGCGCAGTTCCAGAAACTGGGCGTTGGCAAATTCCAGAAGGTCGGGCACGTCAAGGCTGCCGCTGGGGTCATACACAACGGCGGAGTCCCACGCAAGGTAGCATACGTCATCGGCGTAAGTAAAACGGTTGGCCAGTGTTTCGGCGCGGGTTTCCGGGCTTACGGGCGTGCGGTCTTTTAAAAGCAGCGGCACAATATCCCAGTTTTCGGGTACTTTGTCCTGAAAATAATAAACAACAAAATCTTCGTCAAAGTCGGAAACGCGCTCATTGCTGCACGCCGGGCGGATGGTTTCCAAAACGGCGTCAAGGTAAGAACGGATTTCGTCTTCCGGCATGTTTTCGCTGACGATAGACATATCCATGTATTCATCAAAGGTTACATCATCTTCAAAATGAATACGCAGAATAAGGCTGATAACGCCTAAATCAAAAATGCGGGCTTTAACTTCGGTAAGGTAAGTACCGTTGCCCAGCTTCATATCATGGGAACCAAGCTCAACAAGAACCGGCGGGTCCTTAAAAGTAATAGACTTGGTAGATATACGGTCCAGGCGGAGCCTGGAAGCGATTTTGTTGCGGCTGGTCCAGAGGGCCTGCACCAAATCAAGGTCAATTTCGTCGGCAACGTCAAAAAGACGGTATACAATCATGGATGTATTCATAAAATATCCTCCGTGAAAAAAGCATTTACTTGCATATTCGCCGCCGGAAGCGGTTTCCCTGCGTATTTAACATAAAAATTTATGTAAAATATTTTACTGTTTATACAGTTTGAAGGAGGTTAGCGCTATGAATGAACGCTACAGTGAAGAAGTAAAAAGCATATTGGAAGCTGCTCAGCAGCAGGCTGTTATAAATTATAACCAGGAACTGACCTGCGCCCATCTGTTAGTTGCGCTGGCCGGAAGTGAAGGTTTTTTCCCGTTCCTGCTTAAAAATGCCGGCGCTGATGCCGGTACCTTTACTGCGGAAGCCAAACGCCTTGTGCAGAAAATACCTTCCGTAAAAGGGCAGGACAGAGGGCTTATGATGAGTACCGGCGCAGCCCGCGTGCTGGCTATTGCAGCGCAGAACGCAGGGCAGGGCGAAGTTAATATCTGCCATTTGGTTAGTGCCCTTGCCAGTGACGGCGACAGCGATGTTACCGTACTCTTGAAAAAATACGGCATTACCAAAAACAAGGCCGAAGGCCTGTATATGGCTTATACCAACAGTGCCGAAGGCGACGAAAAGAAACAGACGCTTGAAAAATACGGGCAGGATTTAACCGCCAAAGCCAAAGAAGGCAAGCTTGACCCTGTTATCGGCAGGGATGAAGAAATCCGCCGCGTGGTTGAAATTCTTTCGCGCCGCAAAAAGAACAACCCTGTTTTGATTGGCGAGCCGGGCGTTGGCAAAACCGCTATTGTAGAAGGGCTTGCCCGCCGCATTGTGGCAGGCGACGTTCCGGAAAGCCTTAAAAACAAAACTCTGTACGCGCTTGACCTGGCAGCCCTTGTTGCCGGTGCCAAATACCGCGGCGAGTTTGAAGAACGCCTGAAAAAAGTGTTGAAACTGGTATCCGAATCCGGTGGGCAGATTATTATGTTTATTGATGAACTGCACACCGTTGTTGGTGCCGGTGCTGCCGAAGGCGCCATGGACGCAGGCAATATTTTAAAACCGATGCTTGCCCGCGGCGAACTGCGCTGCATTGGTGCAACCACGCTGAACGAATACCGCAAATATATCGAAAAAGACAGCGCTCTGGAACGCCGCTTTCAGCCCGTTATGGTTAAAGAGCCGGATGTTGAGGATACTATCTCCATTCTGCGCGGCTTAAAAGAACGCTACGAAGTGCATCACGGCGTGCGTATTAAAGACGCAGCCCTTGTTGCAGCGGCTGTGTTAAGCAACCGTTATATTAACGACCGCTTTTTGCCGGATAAGGCAATAGACCTTGTGGACGAAGCTGCAGCGCGCCTGCGTACCGAAATCGACAGCCTGCCTGCCGAACTTGACGAAAGCAAACGCCGCATTTTGCAGCTGGAAATTGAAGCACAGGCTTTAAAGAAAGAAGACGACGAGCAGAGCAAAGACCGCCTTGCCAAAATCGAAGAAGAACTGGCAGAGCTTAAAAAATCCAACGACGAGCTTGTTAAACGCTGGGAAGCACAAAAAGCTGCCATCAGCCGTGTGCGCGAAGTTAAAAAGGAAATTGACGCCGTTAAACACGACATGGAAACCGCAGAACGCAGCTACGATTTGAACAAACTGGCAGAACTTAAATACGGCCGCCTGCCGGAGCTGCAAAAAGAGCTGGCGCGCCTTGCCAAAGGTGATGCTGAAGACAAAGACGGCGTACTTTTAAAAGAGGAAGTTGACGAAGAAGACATTGCCAAAGTTGTAAGCACCTGGACGGGTATCCCGGTTGCACGCTTAAACGGCGGCGAACGCGAAAAACTCATTCATCTGGAAGAACGCCTGCATCAGCGCGTAGTAGGGCAGGACGAAGCCGTTAAAGCCGTAAGCGAAGCTGTTATCCGCGCACGCGCAGGCATTAAAGACCCCAACCGCCCGATTGGCTCGTTCATCTTCCTTGGGCCTACCGGCGTTGGCAAAACGGAACTTGCCAAAGCACTGGCAGAAATTTTGTTTGACGACGAACGCAACATGATTCGTATTGATATGAGCGAGTACATGGAGAAGCATACCGTTTCGCGCTTAATCGGTGCGCCTCCGGGCTATGTTGGCTATGACGAAGGCGGCCAGCTTACAGAAGCGGTGCGCCGCCGTCCGTACAGCGTAATTTTGCTGGACGAAATTGAAAAGGCTCATGCCGATGTATTTAACGTACTTTTGCAGGTGCTTGACGACGGCCGCCTGACTGACGGGCAGGGACGCATTGTCGATTTTAAAAATACGCTGATTATTATGACCAGCAACCTCGGTTCTGCCGAAATTATGCAGAAAAAAGGCGAAGTAACGCGCGAAGAAGTACAGAGCATGCTGATGCGTTTCTTCCGCCCGGAATTTTTGAACCGTGTTGACGATATTGTAGTATTTAAGGCTTTGCAGGAAGAACAGATTAAGGATATTGTTAAACTCATCCTTAAAGAGCTCAGCGACAGGCTGCAAAAACAGCTTGATATGACGCTTACCGCCAGCGACGAAGCAGTGGCATACCTTGCAGGCGCAGGTTTTGACCCTGCCTTTGGTGCGCGTCCGCTGAAACGCCTTATTGTACATACCGTTGAAAACATCCTCGGCAAAAAGATTGTTTCCGGTGAAATTGGCAGCGGCACAAAAGTAAAAGTTGTGCTTAAAGACGGCAATATCGAAGTTGAGCAGGAATAAAAATAGGACGATAAAAGGAAGTGCAATACTGTTCAACAGCGTTAAAACATTGCGGCTTCTCCGTGCGCGAACACGATAAAATCTGTTCGCGCATGAACTTTAGCACAAAGAGTTAGCCGCCGCAAGTTTTTAAACGCAGTTTCATAGTACAGCACTTCCTTTATTACATTTTTTACTTTTATAATTTTATAGGATATTTTAGTATCAGAACAGCAGAAAACGCTTATTTGCATTGCTCAAAAAACGTTTTTTGCTGTTCTTTTTTTATTTTAATTTTTATTTTAATATTGCAATTTTTGAATTTCGCAGTTAAGCCAAAGCCGTTTTTCTTTGTAAATAAAATACTCCGTGCCAGCAAAAATTACCGCTCCGTGCGATAGCGTGGAGCGGTTTTTGCGTTTATTAAACATACCCAAAAAGCCCCTGCTGGAAAGTTCGCTCGCGCTTGCGTGCGAACTTTTGCTTGCGGGGGGGGATGGTTTGGTATAATATTACTGCATATAATAATATTATAGATTTTACTGTATCAAAACGCGAAGTTTACAATAGTAAACTTCGCGCCGGTATAAAAGCTGAAAGGGGAAAGGATTATGAAAAAGAAAAATTTGGAAAAAGCAGTAATATTGGGGTTACTTTTAAGCGCGGGCATTTATGGCACGGCGTGGGCGGAGAATTATACGGAAGAACACGGTTCGTATAATACAAGTATTAATGATGCTGATAATACGGTAAGTGGCAATGTAGAATTTAATCTTGATACACCGTGGATTAAAAAAAGTGAGGACAATATAACAATTACAGGTAACAATAACAGTAGTATTACGGTAGAGACTAGCGGAGTAGACCAGACTTATGGACAAGCTGGTATTGTGTTGGAAAACGGAAGCCTTTTAAAAATAAATGAGTTAAATAATTTAACTATAACTGTAGGGAAGGGTAGCCAAGGTGCTCGAATTACATATGGTTTAGTTTCATATAACGGTAATGCTGAAATTAATTTAAAAGAAGATTTTGTGATTGACGCAGTAAATCAATTAAATAATTCTGCATCAAGCAGTAATGGCCTAACTGCGCTAATAGATAAAAATCAGGATATGAAAACTAAAATTACAGCAAATTCTATAAAAATTACTGCTACAAATGCTGCTGGAAATGACGGCAAAAATTACAATAAAAGTACGGCTATAAAAGCTGATTATGATGTAGTTGCTTTTGTTACCGGTAAGTTTAATGGTATAAACAAAAATGAGATTGTATTAACTGGCACAGGTGAACAGAACAATATCATAGCCGCAACAGGGCAGGGAATTTATAGTAGTTATGATAAAGCTGTTATAAAGTTAACTTCAGACCGGGCAAGTAATAAAATTTATTTTGTTGGTGAAGCGCTTGCTCAGAGTTGCGGTGTAGGGGCTGCTATGGGCAGTATTGAAATATGGGCAAATAAGGATAATGTTATTTCAACATTAAAAAATAATGATGACTCCTATCAGGTAGGATATTATGGTGTTGCGGCAATGCAGGGCAATATAACTTTGACTGCAGAAGAAGGGTCAAATAAAATTTTAGAAGCTAATGAAGGTATAGTATCAAATGCACTTATACCAATTGGGGAAGGTACTACTGAAAGAAAAATTATTTTGACTGCCGGAAAAGATAATATTATCAGCTCTAAAAAAATAGCGGTTGATGCTGGTTATAACTATCATTTTAATATTACAAGTAATAATGGTAAAAATTTTTTTGAAACAACATTATATGAAACAAATGGCTTGGCAAAGGACACCAGGAGCGCAATAAAAGTAGATAATGCGGTTGTTAATATTATTGCAAAAAATAATACTTTACAAACGTATGCGGATGAAGTTGCAGGACGGAATATTGTTCGTGCAGGAAAAATAGATGAAATAGAAGTTAATGGCATAAAAAATTTTACTGGTGATTATTATGCTTTAACAAGCAAAGGAAATGTTAATGCCGATAGAAGTGAATTAAATTTAAACGCAGATACGGCTAATTTGTTGTATGGTGCTGTTTCTGGTACTGAAAATTCTGAAATCACTATTGAAGGCAAAAATAATTTAATATCATCTAGTAAAAGTAATAATAATATAACTTTAGGTAAAGATGATAATTATTATATTGCTGTTAATGCAACTGGCGATAAAGAATTAACTGGAGAAAATAGAACAGCTGTTAATATTACTGCAACTAACGGCGGCAGAAATGAAATTTATAGTAACGTTATAGATGATGATGTTAAATCTGAACGTACTGTATTTGCTACTGAAGGCGGCGTTGTTAATATTACCGGTACAAGCATTATTACTGCCGATGGTTGGGCAAAAGCCAATGAAAGCAGCTATCAAACAAATAATACCAGCCAGGCTTTAATTGCCGGTACTCACGATTGGAATAATGCTGAAAAAGATGAAAATGACAAGATAATTTTTGACATTGATGATAATAAACGCTCTGTAATTAACCTTAATTACGGCAACGGTAGTGCTGTTACCGGAGATATTGCCGCAGGCTATGCAGGTGCAGTTAATATTATTGGGCAAAGCGCAGATGGCATTACTACTTTTGCAAATAATGGTGAAGAAACTGTTTCAGCAAGCAACAGCCTGCAATTAAACGGCAATGTGCTGGCGGCTAACGGCGGCAAAGTTAAACTGGAACTTGGTAAAGGCAGTGTTTGGCACGGCCGCGCGGACGATTATCAGGACGCAGCAGAAAATTCTAACTGGGGTGAAGAACACCTTGGCGAATTTGAACCAGTATTCAGCAATGGTATTGAGCATGAAGGTACGGTTGATGTTACTTTAAACGAAGCAACTTGGGATGTTGTTGGGCAAAGCTGGCTTACTACACTGGATGGTAAAGATGGTGTTGTTGATATGCGTAATACTGTTGGCGATGAAAGCAGAACAAGCCACGCTGTGCATATTGGTGAACTTAACGGCAGCCATACCTTTGTAATGGATTTGGATACCAATCATACTGACAGTGATATGCTGTATATTAAAGAGATGGGCGCTAATAGCGGTACGCAAACATTGTGGATTAACAGCATTGATGGTTTGGAAAATTTAGGAGAAAATGATACTTTGCGTTTTGCAACGGTAAAATCCGGTGATATTCAGTTTGAAGGGCAGTATGAGTTTGGCAATTACGATGGAACTAAAAACGGCATTATGTTGATGGATAACGGCGTTTTTGATACAGCGTATAAAATTTATCGTGAAGAATACGATTCTGCAAAAGTTGAAGAAAATACCGGTTATAATGGCGGTTATACTTTTGATGAAGCCAAACCGGGCAATGACTATGTTGAAGATAATTATGCAGGATATAACTGGTATTTGGCTAAAGACTCATCTCACGACCAAGTAAGCGACGCCGGCAAAACCATTATTAATATGAGCCGTGCCAACTATAAAAACGCTATTTATATGGACAGGCTTAACAAGCGTATGGGCGAAATGCGTTATGTTAATGGTGAAGAAGAACAGGGCTTATGGGTACGCCTGCGCCATGACCGTATCGGGCAGAGCGGCGACTTCCGCAGTATGAACACTATGTACGAACTGGGTTATGATGTTAAACAACCCACCGATAACGGTGAGCACCGCATTGGTATGGCAATAGATTACATGCGCGGCAGCACAACCTATGACGACATTATGGGTAAAGGCGAAACCAAACGCTACGGCCTGTGGCTGTATGATACATGGCTTGGTGAAAAAGGCCATTATGTTGATTATGTAGCTAAATGGGGACATTTAAGTAATGATTTTGACATTACAGCCAAAACCACCGGAGAAGATATTACCGGTGATTACAGCAACAATGTATTCAGCGTAAGCGCGGAATATGGTAAGAAAAACGATATGGGTAATAACTGGTATTTTGAACCGCAGGCACAGCTTCAGCTTGCGCGCGTAACCGGTGCCGATTATGTAACAACGCAGGGCAGCAAGGTAAATGTAGATGGCATTAACAGCTTAATTGGCCGTGCAGGCTTTAGAATTGGGCGCGACATGGACGAAAACAGCACTGTTTACTTAAAAGCAGATTTGCTGCATGAATTTATGGGCGACCAGACGGTAACGGCGGCGGACGCAACCGGCACACTGCGTGAAGAATTTGAAAACAAAGGCACCTGGTATGACGTAGGCTTTGGCTTTGCAGCTAAGATGAGCAAAAACAGCTATGCCTTTATGGATTTTGAAAAATCCTTCGGCAATGATAATGACGAAACCTACCAAATCAACGCAGGTATGCAGTGGACATTCTGACAGAGGGTGTAAAATTTATGGAAACAATACCTTTTAACGAAGCAAAATTTAAACAAATTGCAGACGGCTGCACGGCGGAATACGTTAATTATATGCCGCGCGGCAAAAACGGGCTGCGCTGCTGGGAAATAAAGGCATCGGCACAGGACGGAACCTGCGAAATAGTGGTTCTGCGTGATTACGGCTATAAAATTGACGGCGAAGTTATAGCAATAAATTCTTTTACAGACCGTGCAGGGCGCAACGAAGAAATATGCCGTCTGTACAATGAGAAGAATGTTTCACAGGTATTTTTGGCAAATTTGTTTAATATGAGCCAGCCTTCGGTTTCTTTAATAGTGAATAAAAAATAAATAACAGCAAAAATGTCCTGTTTTAGTGATGTATTCATTAAAACAGGACATTTTTTATAAGGATATGATGATATAATATAAGTATAGGATTTGCAAACGGAAGGAGCGGAAGTATATGGGCAAAAAAGTTTTAATTATCGGCGGTGTGGCGGCAGGAATGAAAACTGCTTCGCGCCTGCGCCGCAGGGATAAAGATGCGGAAATTACGGTTATTGAACGCGGAGAGCTTGTAAGTTACGGTGCGTGCGGTTTTCCTTATTATATTGGTGACGAAGTTAAAAATTTTAATGAATTTACGCATACGCCGCAGGGCATTGCCCGCGATGTGGATTACTTTAAAAAAGTTAAGGGCATTGATGTTTTAACAAGGCACGAGGCGCAGAAGATTAACCGCACGGCAAAAACGGTTACTGTGCTGAACAGGAAAAACAGCGAAGTTACAGAAATGCCTTACGATGTGCTGGTGCTTGGCACGGGTGCAACGCCGGTGCGCCTGCCGGTGCCGGGTGCTGATTTGGAAGGCATTCATAACTTCTGGTTCCCCTGGGAAGTTTTAAAAGTTAAAGAAGAAATTGCTGCCCATAATGTTACGGATGTTGTTATAGTAGGCGCGGGCTTTATCGGCATGGAACTGGCGGAGGAGTTTAACAAAATAGGCGTGAAGGTAAGCGTTGTGGAAATGCAGAACCGCATTCTGCCGCAGATGCTTGATTTGGAAATGGCAGAGCTTGCCGCAAAACCTGTTGCCGCTGCCGGTATAAATTTATATCTTGAAGAAAAAACAGTTGCGTTTGAAGG
>OKRU01001468.1_pt1 | contig 23264 bp, 20 predicted proteins | sample 1601131 | NCBI WGS metagenome assembly OKRU01 (sample SAMEA3541558, study PRJEB24748) | human gut metagenome | biome: human gut; feature: human-associated habitat; material: faeces | place: China | collected 2012
CCATGCAGGACCGCCTGCGCCCGATGTATGACCGCGACAAAGCATAACTGGCAGTAAGGCCTGCAATATGGTATAATGTAACATATCAAACAATTGCGAGGCTGACATGGATACAGAAATTTTACAACATATCGGGCATAGCCTGTATAATACCAAACGCTTGAAAGAATGGAAAAGGTACGTTGTTTTCCGTTCCCGCTGCATGCTGCACAGCAAGCAGATTGGCGGCCTGCTGGATTTCTTTGCGGCAACGCCGCTGCACCGTGATATGCTGCGCCATACAACAAGTTTTGTGGAGCAGGTGACAAGGCAGTTCTTTTACAAAAACTCCACCTATGATGAACGCATCAGCCTTGTAAAAGGGCATGTGGAATTTTTGGAAAGCAAATTAACCGAAGACGCTTTGCGCAGGCTTTATGCAGAAGGCGAAATGCTGCGCCTGTGGGAAGACAGCTACGAAGAAAAGCCGCTGACGCTGGAATTATGGTTCCACGCCGGGCAGCGCAAAGAAGGCTGCCTTTCGCTGGTGCTGATGTGGGATAAAGAAGCGCTGTACCAGATTATGTTCTGGCTGGCGCCCGGTAAAAACGGCGAACCGGCGCTGTGGATTGGCGCATTGCAGGGAACGCCCAACGGCTCGGAAGTTATTAAAGGGCTGACCAAAGCCTTTTACGGCTACCGCACCAAAAACCTTATTTTTTACGGCATCCGCAATGTGGCGGCGGCATTGGGCTGCGAAAGCATTTACGCCGTCAGCAACGAAGGCTATTATGCCATGAACCATATCCGCGTGGACCGCAAATTGAAAACTTCGCTGGATGCCTTCTGGCAGGAATGTGAAGGAACGCAGCTTGATGACAAGCGTTTTTATAAAATACCAATTCCCGAATACAGAAAATCCATGGAGGAACTGAAGCCTTCCAAACGTGCCCAGCACAGAAGGCGCTTTGCCAAAATGGACGAAATGAAAGATGCCGTAGCGGCAAGTTTTGCAAAATATTTAAAATAATAAATAAAACCGGGCTTTGCTTTAATGCTTGCCCGGTTTTCAATTAGTTTACTGTTTTTTTAAGCCTTTTTATGATATAATTAATATATATTTTTGCACGGAGGTAATGAAATGAAACAAAAACTCCTTACTTTATTTTTAACGTTAACACTTACTGTTACATCTGCCTTTCCGGGCGTAGCTTTAGCCGCAGCAGGTGATGAAATTTCCGCCAGCGCTGCCATTGAAGCCTCCGCTGCGCCGAAAACAATGTCTGCCAGTGAAAAAATGGGCGTACTGGAAGTTACCTTGTACGGTACGGAACAGGCAGGCGCACTGGTCAGCAGAATGGACAGCCTTGAAGATGATGTTTACGGCACCATTACCACTGACCCTATTTTAAATAGAGTTGATAATTTGTATGATTATATCAATGGTTATCCCGGCAGCGGCGAAGCAAGCTTTTTAACCAAGCTGAATGCCGTTGAATGGCAGTTTACCGAAAGCACGGCAGGCGGCCCGGCCAAAAGCCGTATTGAAGCACTGGAAACCATGCTGAACGGCGAAGTTGGCGCAGGCTCTCTTGCAGGACGCCTTGAAGCACTGGCAAACCTTGCTTTTCAGGACGGCATTGTTGTTGTTGAAACCGTAACTCTGCCGAAGGATTCCGTAATCAAGCTTGAATTTGCCGAAGACCTTAGCAGCAAAACCGCAAAAGCAGGCGATGTTGTAAAATACAAAGTTGCCGACAATGTTTTTGTTAATGATGTGCTGGTACTGCCGAAAGGCGCCGAAGGTGTTGGCAAGGTAACCAAGGTTGTAGGCCCGCGTATGTTCGGCCAGGATGCCCGCATTGATGTTGACTTTGGCTTTATTTACGCTATTGATAATACCCGCGTTAAAGTATTCCTCGGCGATATTGCCAAACAGGCAGCCGAAACAGTTGCCGGTGCAGCCGGTGCCGCTATCGGCGGTATGGTAGTGCTTGGCCCGGTAGGTATTATCGGCGGTGCTTTTGTAACCGGCAAATCCGTAAATATTCCGGCAGGCTCCACCACCTTTGTACAGGTTAAAGCCGATACCGATATTCAGGGCATGGTTTATCAGGGCAGCAATTAATTAAATAACGGTAAAAATAAACCCCGTTGTCAGTTCTTTGGCAACGGGGTAATTTTTTGTTTAAAATTTTATTCGGCGGTAGCCAGCATTAATTTAATGCGGTTTTCCTGATTTACTTTAGAAGCGCTGGAATCGTAGTCGATAGGCAGGATATTGGCATTTTCGGCAATTTCCTTGATTTTGTTAAGCATGCCGCGCCCGGCTATATGGTTAGGCAGGCAGCCGAAAGGCTGTGCGCAGATGATGTTGTTGTAGCCGTTTTTGGCAAGTTCCAGCATTTCGGCTGTTAAAAGCCAGCCTTCGCCCATATTGTTGCCGTAGCCAATAACGCCTTTGGCAAGCGCTTTGGTTTCTTCGTAAGAAGCGGGCGGCTTAAAGGGCGGGGTGGAAAGTGCGGAAAGCATAATTTTTTCCAGGCGTTTTAAATAAAACATTGCCATTTTGGAAATGCCGTATTTAAAAAATTTGCCGCCGTACAGTTTGTAGTCCGTTAAGTAAGTGTCGGCGCAATACATAATAAAGTTCAGCAGCCCCGGCAGCATGTATTCGCAGTTCTGCTTCTGTAAAAACTGCTCTAAATTGTTGTTGCCAAGCCCTGCATATTTAATGTAAATTTCGCCGACAATGCCAACTTTTATTTTATGCTCCGCTTTTTGCGGCAGGGCGGCAAAATCCTCCGCCAGAGCGCGCGAAAGCTGTTTCATGGTTCCGGTAGCCTGCGCTTTGCCTTCCATAAAAGCGGTTTCAAGCTTGTTCAGCCATTTGCCTGCCAGTTCGTCCACCGCGCCTTTAATGGTTTCGTAGGGGCGGGTTTTATTGGCAAGGTACATTAAAGTGTCGCCGTAAATAATGGCGGCCATAAATTTTTTTATCATGGCAAGGTTAAGCTCAAAGCCGGGCTGTTCGTTCATGCCGTTTACATTAAGGCTGATGATTGGCACATTGCCGAGACCTGCTTTTTCCATGCCTTTGCGCAGAAGATATATATAATTGGAAGCGCGGCAGCCGCCGCCGGTCTGGCTGAGCATAACGGCCGTTTTGCTGAGGTCGTATCTGCCGCTTTCCAGCGCGCTTATAATCTGCCCGATAACGAGCAGTGCCGGGTAACATATATCGCTGTTAACGTATTTCAGCCCTGTTTCAATAACGTTGCGGCCGGTGTTCTGTAAAATTTCGGCTTTGTAGCCGCAGCTTTGCAGCGCGGAACGCAGCAAGGCAAAATGAAACGGCAGCATATTCGGCACAAGTATGGTGTGCGTAGCTTTCATTTCTTTGGTAAAAACCGGTAGCACAGTTTCTGACATAAAAATTGCTCCTTCAAAAATTATTTCAGCATTCAAAGCCCAGTGCCGCAAACAGGCTGCGCAGCCTTATGCGTGCCGCACCAAGGTTTTCAATGTCATCAATTTTTATCTGGGTGTAAATTTTGCCGCTTTCTTCCAGTATGCGGCGGCATTCGTCGGCCGTAATGGCGTCGCAGCCGCAGCCGAAGCTTACAAGCTGAACAAGGTTCATGGCAGAGTTCTGCGCGGCAAATTTAGCGGCGGCATACAGCCTGCTGTGATAGGTCCACTGGTTTAAAACTTCCAGGTCTTTGTTCAAATCTTTGCGGTCAATATTGCCGCTTACAGAGTCTTCGCTGATTAAAGCAGCGCCCAGCCCTGTAATAAGGCGGTCTATGCCGTGGTTAATTTTCGGGTCGGTATGGTATGGGCGCCCTGCAAGGATAATAACCGGCATGTTTTTGCTTAAGGCTTCTTCGGTTATTTTTTTGCCCTGCTCCTTAACGCGGGCTTCAAAATCCCGGTAAGCCTTAAAAGCGGGGGTAAGCGCGTTTTTAATTTCTGCACTGCTTAAATCCGTATAAACGGGGTTCAGCATTTTGTATAATTCTTTGGCCAGCAGTTTTTTGTTCAAAAGGCCAAGGTAATCGTAAAAGAAGTGAATATTTTTTAATTCTTCAATGTTTGCCGCCAAAACTTCGGGGTAGTAGGCAACAACCGGGCAGTTATAGCAGTTCTGCGCTGTGTCCTCGTCAACATTGTAGGTCATGCAGGGGTAAAAAATGCTTGTAACGCCCTGCGCCAGCAGCCATTTAATATGGCCGTGCATCATTTTGGCTGGGTAACATACCGTGTCGCTCGGAATGGTATTCTGGCCTTTCTGGAAAATGGTTTTGTCATAAATAGGGCTGGTAATTACTTCAAAGCCCAGCTCCGTAAAAAAGGTATGCCAAAACGGCAGCAGTTCGTACATATTAAGGCCGAGCGGCAGGCCGATTTTGCCGCGCCTGCCGGGTACTGGCTTAAATTCTTCCAATAACTGCAGCTTGTAGCGGTAAAGGTTCAGGCTGTCGTTGGGCGCGCAGTGCGTAACCGGGCGTTCGCAGCGGTTGCCGCTTATATAGGGTTTGCCGTCGGCAAAGATATTTACCGTTAAGTGGCAGTGGTTGCTGCATAACCCGCAGGTAACGGATTTAACCGTATGTGAAAAAGTGCGCAGCTGCTCCGCTTTAAGCAGCGCGGAATCCTGCGGATGCAGTCTGCGGCGTTCCTGTGCATATAAGGCTGCGCCGTAAGCACCCATTAAGCCTGCTATATCGGGGCGCACAACCTCAAGGTTCAGTTCCTGCTCAAAGGCGCGCAGCACGCAGTTGTTTAAAAAGGTGCCGCCCTGCACAACAATGTGTTTGCCAAGGTCGTCGGTCCCGGAAGGGCGAATAACCTTAAACAGTGCGTTTTTAACAATGCTTATGGAAAGCCCGGCGCTGATATTGGCAACGGAAGCGCCGTCTTTCTGCGCCTGCTTTACGTTGCTGTTCATAAATACGGTGCAGCGGCTGCCAAGGTCAACCGGTTTATCGGCAAAAAGGCCTATTTTGGCAAAATCTTCCGCGCTGTAACCGAGGATGCCGGCAAAAGTCTGCAAAAAGCTGCCGCATCCGCTGGAGCATGCTTCGTTTAAAAAGATGTTGTCAATGCAGCCGTTATGTATTTTAAGGCATTTAATGTCCTGCCCGCCGATGTCAAGAATAAAATCAACTTCCGGCAGAAGGCTTTTGGCAGCAATAAAATGAGCCATGGTTTCCACAATGCCGTAATCGGCGTGGAAGGCGTGTTTTATAAGTTCTTCGCCGTAGCCGGTAACGGCAGCAGCAAGTATTTTGCAGTTGGGGTATTTTTCGTAAAATCCGCTCAGGTAATCACGCACGGCAACAACCGGGTTGCCTTTGTTGCTCTGGTAAAAAGAATCAAGCAGCTTGCCGTCCGGCGCAACTACGGCAATTTTTATGGTTGTGCTGCCGCTGTCGATGCCGAGATAGGCTTCACTGGCGGCTGCAATATCGCCGCGCTGAACGTTGTCGCGGTTGTGGCGCGCAATAAAGGCGTCATATTCTTCAATATTTTTAAACAGCGGCGGCAAATGCTCAAACTGGCGGTTGGCATCCGCTGCGTGCATTTTTTCCGCCAGCGTGGTAAGGTCTACGGTGTGTTCGGCACAAAAAGCGCAGCCCATTGCCACATAATATAAGCTGTTTTCGGGGCAGGTGCCCTGTAAATTTAAAATTTTGTCAAAGCTGGCGCGCAGGCAGCCGAAAAAGGTCAGCGGGCCGCCAAGGTAAAGCACATTGCCTTTAATGGGGCGGCCTTTGGCAAGGCCTGTTACCGCCTGGCTGGCAACGGCGTCAAAAATGCTTGCGGCAAGGTCGTTTTTTTCCGCGCCCTGGTTTAAAAGGGGCTGAATGTCGCTTTTGGCAAATACGCCGCAGCGGCTGGCAATGGTGTAGCGTGTTTTGGCAGTGGCTGCCAGTTTGTCAAGTTCTTCGGCCGGTACGTTCAGCAAAGAAGCCATCTGGTCGATAAAAGCCCCTGTGCCGCCTGCACAGCTGTCATTCATGCGGGCGTCAAAATGCCGCCCTAAAAATAATATTTTAGCATCTTCGCCGCCCAGTTCAATAACAACGTCCGTATCCGGGTTAAGGCGTTCCGTACATATTTTTTCTGCAAAAACTTCCTGCACAAACTGCACGCCGCAGCTTTCGGCAACGCCAATGCCTGCGCTGCCGCTGATGGCAAGACGTGCTGTTTTAAGCCACGGCATCTGCGCAGCAAGTTCATCGAGTATGGTTTTTATGGTTTCCGTAATGCGGCTGGCATGACGGGCATATTTACTGAAAAGCAGTTTTCCGGCATCATCCAGCACGGCTATTTTTACAGTGGTGCTGCCGATATCCAAACCTATCTGCATATAAAATCCTCCATTTAGGAATGACTTTTGCTAATTAATAAAAAATATTGTTTTTAAAATTGCGTCTGCTTTCTATAATAACACAAGTTTAAAATATTTTCCAGTATTTTATTTCTCAAAAGCATATTGTTAAACTGAAATGCGTAATGGTTAGCTTTTGCTTACATCATACTATATATTACACCAATTATTTTATTTGTAAATATTTTTACTGCAAAAGTTTAGTTGGCGTTTGTAAAAATTTATACTTAAAAAGCATATAAAACAGCCAAATTAAGTATTTGTTTTTAACAATGGCGTTTTTTATAATAAATTTGTTAAAGCGACTTTAATTATAAAATTTTAAAGGAGAAAAAGCATTGTTAAAATCAAACGGTAATTTAATGATATTTATTTTAACCATTGGCGTGTTCAGCATTATCAATACCGAAATGGGCGTTATAGGCATTTTGCCGCTTCTGGCGGAGCGCTTTGGTGTAAGCATACCGCAGGCAGGGCTTTTAATAAGCCTTTTTGCGCTGGCGGTAGCATTTTCCGGGCCGGTTATGCCGCTGCTGTTTTCCGGTATGGAACGCAAAAAAGTAATGCTGCTGGTGCTGGGGCTTTTTGCACTTGGCAATATAGCGGGAATGTGTACGGATAATTTTGCCGTGGCGCTTGCCGCCCGCGTGCTGCCTGCCTTTTTGCATCCGGTGTATTGTTCGCTGGCGTTTTCCGTTGCTGGTGCTTCCGTACCGGAAAAAGACCGGTTAAAAGCCGTTGCCAAAGTTATTGTAGGCGTTTCGGCAGGCATGGTGCTGGGCGTGCCCATAAGCAGCTTTGTGGCGGCCAATTTTTCGCTTGACGCGGCAATGGCGGTATTTGCGGCAGGCAATCTTCTGGCGTTTGCGGCAACGCTTGTTTTTGTGCCGCGTTTGCCGGTACAGGGGCGCAGTTCCTGCAAAGAACAGCTGGTGCTGTTAAAACGCCCGGTGCTCTGGCTTTCTATTGCGGGCATTATTTTTATGAACGGCGCTGTTTTTGGCGTATTCGGTTTTTATTCCGGCTATCTTGAACAAATTACGCACCTTTCGTGGAATAATATCAGCGCGGTGCTGTTTATATACGGCTGCGCCAATATTCTGGGCAATATTATCGGCGGCAGGCTGCTTACCAAGGCGCCGCTGCGCACGGCAGTGCTGTTTGCCCCGGCACTGGCGGCCGTATATATGGCGGTGTATTTTACGGGCGCTTACGCACCGGCGGTGGTAGCATTAACGCTTGTATGGGGCATTATTGGCGGCGTCAATGTAAATATAAACCAATATTGGATTACCTCTGCCGCGCCGGAAGCACCGGATTTTGCCAACGGCCTGTTTTTAACGGCAGCCAACCTCGGCACAACTTTTGGCACCATGCTGTGCGGCGAAATAATAGCCTCTTGGGGAATGGGCAGCATGGTGTTTGGCGGCATAATTTTTCTTGCGCTGTGTTTTGCGTTTGTGTGCGCAAGAATTTATGCAGGCAGGCCTGCCGGAAACTTACAGCGCGCATAAAATTTTTTGCAGAAAAATTATTGAAAATGCTTGACAAAGCAATGATTAATTTGTATAATTATTTTGTTGCTGGAACGGGCTTGACGTTTTAGTAACTGATGTGATCCACTAGCTCAGTCGGTAGAGCACCTGACTTTTAATCAGGGTGTCCCGCGTTCGAGTCGCGGGTGGATCACCATTTTTATTTTATAGCCAAAGCACTGTAATCAGTATTGCAGTGCTTTTTTATTTGCTTCCGCAGGCATAATAAGAACCCCCTTCGTTTTAACAGCGGAGGGGGTTATACTTGTATAAGCGGATTCTTTATTCGTACTTGTTTACTGCGGTTTATTTTAATTTGCTGTATTCTTCGTCGGTAACGGGCTCCAGCCATTCGTTGCTGCTGCCTTCAGCCGGTACTTCAATGGCAATGTGCGCAAACCAGCTGTCCGGTGCGGCGCCGTGCCAGTGTTTAACTTCGGGCGCAATGTTTACAACATCGCCTGGTTTAAGTTCCTGCGCGGGTTTGCCCCATTCCTGGTAGTAGCCGCGGCCTGCGGTTACCAGTAAAATCTGCCCGCCTTTGTGGTGAATATGCCAGTTGTTGCGGCAGCCGGGTTCAAAGGTTACGTTGGCTGTGCCCACACGTTCTTTGGTCAGCGGGTTTAAATAGCTCTGGCCGATAAAATATTGCTGGTAAGCCACGTTCTTTTCGCCAAGCCCAAAAATGTTTTCTTTTGCAAATTCTTCAGGTATTGTTTGTTCCTGTGCCATAACGGCATTACCTCCCATAATCATAAATGCGCATAATGCTAATAAAAGTTTTCTTGTTTTCATATGCTTTGCTCCTCTTTCGTAAATTTCCGCCTCCGGGCGGATTTTTTTTATTTGCGGAACGGGGAAACTTTTTTATTCTGCCGGTACAACGGCGTTAATGGCGCTGATGGCGTTGAGCGTGCGCGGATAGCCGATGTAGGGCAGGGCTATGGTAACGGCGTCAATTAAATCCTGACGGGTGTTGCCTACGCCAAGGTTGCCGTTAACATGTGCTTTGGCCTGCGGGTCGCAGCAGCCGAGCGTGATAATTGCGGTAAAGGTAATCAGCTCGCGCTGTTTTAAATCCAGCACTTTGCGGGTGTAATAATCACCAAAGCAGTTGCCGCTGAGCCAGTTGTTAATGTGCGCCTGGTCGCCTTTGCCGGAATTTGCAAAACCGCGCATACGGTCGCCAAAAATATCAACCTGCGTTTGTTCGCCTTTGGCAATGCGGTCGGCGTCGGTAGTTGTGCCCTGGTTTTCCAGCGGCAGTTTTACGCCTGCTTCTTCAAAAGCAATCTGCATTTCAATCAGCGCGGCCTTGCTGCGTGCAAAACCAACATAAGGCGTGCACTGGTAAATGGTTTCGCGTATTTCTTCGGGCGTTGCCCCGGCGTTTAACGAGCCTTTAACGTGAATGCCGATATCTTCCGGAGTGTTGTTGGCAGTTAAAACCACCAGTGTCAGCAGCTCTTTTTGTGCTAAAGGCATTTTTACCTGATTGTTTACATCGCTGTAAATAAATTTCTGCATAATCTCGCCAAGTTCCGGCGCGCCTTTAATGCTGCACGGATTTTCCGTACCGTAAAGGGCTTTAACGGTGGCGGAGCTTTCTTCCATTCTGTCCTGTGCCATAGCGGCATTACCTCCTATAAGCATACAAGCGCAAAGCGCAAGCAAAATTCTGGCTGTTTTTTTCATAATAATCCCTGCCTTTTTAGCCTGCCCTGGGCAGGATTTGTTTTTACGCCTTTATTATAAAAGTTGAAGACGGCTCTAAGTCAAGGGCTGTTGAAAAATGTTCATAAAAATTTCTTATAAATAGCATTAAAAATACAATTTGTTTTAAGTTTACTCTGTTATATATGATAGTAAATAACTAAAAAACATGCTTTTATGCGGCAAGGCATGGCTTTGTAGCAAAAATAAGAAAAGTTTATGAAAAATTTGCGTAACGGGTTGACTGAAAGTAAAATTAAAACTTTACAATAAAAATACAGTTCCTGAGAGAGGAGGGGCGGCTTATGCTGCTGAGGCAGATTAAATATTTTGTAACCGTAGTGGACACCGGCAGCTTTACAGAAGCGGCCGAAGAATGTTTTATATCGCAGTCGGCAATATCCCAGCAGATATTGTCGCTGGAAAAAGAACTGGGGGTACAGCTTTTGGTGCGCAGCACGCGCCGCTTTACGCTGACTGAACCCGGAAAATACCTGTACAGCCACGGCAAAAAACTGCTCGGCGAAACTGAAAAACTTAAAAACGGCACCATTGCCGCAGCTGCCGGGCAGGAAGGCAGCCTGAAAGTGTGTTACCTTAACAGCTTTGCCGATGCCCGTTTGTATAAGGCGGTAAGCATGTTTAAACAGCAAAACGCAGGCGTTCGCCTGAATGTAAGCGGCGGCACGCATGACGAAATTGCTGCGCTTCTGCGCGATGGCAAAACGGATATAGCTTTTAACCTGCAAAGGCATGTGGTATCGGAAGAATACGAAATGCTGCCGGTAGTATCGCTGCCGTGCTTTATTGAAGTATCCTCCGTTTACGGCGGCTTTGAAGGCGGCTGTGCCGAGCTGAAAGATTTGGAGCAGATTCCCTGCATTCTGGTAGCGGATGAAAAACAGCGTGAAACGGAAAAGGATTTTTATACGCAGGTGCTGGGCTTTGAAGGCAGTTTTGTTTTTGCGCGCAGCGTAGAAGAAGCACGCATTATGGCAGCGGCAGGTAACGGCTTTTTGTTTGGCGGCAGCGCCGCACCCGATACCAAGCCCAGCGAGGGCATCCGCATTTTGGCGCTGTACCAGGGCGGCAAGCATGCGCAGATAAAATACTACCTCTTTTGGAAAAAAGCCAACGCCAATAATTACATTAGGGATTTTGCTAACGTAATTTTAGAAGCCTTCCGCCCGCAGAAAAACGCCGGCAATTAATAAGCACTGCTAATAACTGGCATTAATTATTGAAATTGCAGATTAAACTGGCCGTTTATATAATAAAGCTGTGAAGAAAGACTGGCCGGTCAGGCCGGTTGTTACTTTGCCCGGGAAAAGAAGGTTGGGAACATGAGATTTTTCTCCATCCCTTTTGGCAGTTTTAGCCGGAGTTTTTCACTGTTCCGTATTGCAAGTACGCCTTCTTTTTTAAGGCTTTGCCAATTCCTCAGGGGCAAAGCCTTGGCTTAGTTATATTGCGCAAAAGGCACAGGTTAAAGGCAGGCGGCAAAACAGGTAGAGGAAACCAGGAGACTCGCACCGTAAGTTTTGGCAAAAACCGGTAATTTGTACCTCCGCGCTTTATAAAATATAAAGTGTTTTTCTAAAAGGAGGAAAACAAAATGAAAAAATCCTTAGTATTAGCAATGGCTATGGCTCTCGGCGTAACTGCATCCGCATATGCAGCTAACCCGTTCAGCGATGTACCGGCCGGCCACTGGGCTTATGATGCTGTTAACAAACTGGCAGCAGAAGGCGTTGTAGACGGTTATCCCGACGGCACCTACGGCGGAGATAAACTGATGACCCGCTATGAAATGGCTCAGATTGTAGCAAAAGCAATGGCAAAAGGCGCTAATGTTGATAAATTAGCTGCTGAATTTGCTGACGAACTCGACAGCCTTGGCGTTCGCGTTGCTAACCTCGAGAAAAAATCTGACAACGTAAAAATCACCGGTCAGATTCGTGCAAGCTATCGTTCTACCGATAACAGCGGCTATGAAGGACGTCTGCGTACCCGTTTGTTCCTGAACGGTGCAGTTAACGAAGACTGGACTTACACTGGACGTTTTGAAAACAGCCAGTATTATACCGATGACGAAGGTAACGACAACATTAGCTTGAACTGGGCTTATGTAAGCGGTCCGATTGGCGGAGTTAAAGTAGAAGCCGGCCGTCAGGACTTCGTTAAATCTGATGTACTTGATAACCGTGGCGATGGTGTAAAACTCAGCTATGGCGACAAAGTAAAAGTATTTGGTTGGGCTTTTAAAGCTTCTTCTGATGATTATGTAAATGGTGTACATGAAGATTGGAATCCGGCAGCTAACGAGGGTGCTGGTGCATGGGAAGAACATAGTATGCTTGATGATGGCGACCGTGTATATGTTGCTGGTGTTGAAGCTGCTATTGGCGTAGTTGATGCTGCTGTACGTTATTATAACACTGATAACTGGCGTGATAACGATATTTATGAATTTGCAGTAGCTGGTGAAATCGCTAAAGATTTGACCTTGAAAGGCACCTATTTCTATGGTGACAGCGATGTTATTGATGGCGACGAAAGCGGTTATTTAGTAGGTCTTGCTTATCGTGGTGCTAAAGCTTCTAAACCCGGCAGCTGGGGTGTATATGCAAACTATATGGATCGTCCGCTCGCAACTTATTTGAATCCGACAATTCTTGCAGGCGGTTATGCTGTATATCCGGGCGATGCTAACTGGGTTGTAGATCAACAAGGTGATGTTACTAGCGGCGACGGCTATGAAGGTTTTGAAGTTGGCGCTAACGTAACTCTTGCCAAGAACATTGTAGCAGGCGTTAAATACTATGACCTTGAATCTCGTGAAGGCAACCAGGATGAACAGTCCTTGTGGTCTGAAGTAATCTTCACTTTCTAATTTAAAACTTCAGTTCTTCTAACACATAACCCTTTGAGGACGGCTTTTCGCCGTCCTCTTTTTTATTAATTTGCAGTACGGCATAGTTTGCTTAAAATATAGGCTTAACCTTTTTTGGCTGCTTTGGGCAGGCGGCAAAGCCTGCCTTATAAATTTGAAAATATTAAAAACTTATTGCTTTTATGCTTGACTTGGAAACGGCTCCAGCGGGTATAATTTAGGCAAATCAAATTTATTGCATGCCGTTATGGCTTAAAGGGGGGCATTGATATGGACAGGCTTTCACGCAAAGACTTTTTAAAACTGGCAGGCTTTACGGTTTTGGGGCTGGCAGGCTGCAAGTTTGGCGACGCTGCCACGCAGACAGCGGCAACTGCCGGGCAGCCGGTTAATGCTGCGGCAGGCAGTGCGGCAGCGGATGGCATAAGCCGCGCCAAAGTGTATTTTACGGATAAAATAAATGAAGACAGCATGGTAAAGCTGTATAAACTAATCAACAGCGATATTTATGGCAAAGTAGCGCTTAAAATACACACCGGCGAGCAGGGCGGCAAAAACTTCCTGCCGCGCAGTTTTGTTAAAGCCGTGCAGGAACAGATTCCCGGCAGCGTGATTGTTGAAACCAACACTGCCTATGGCGGCGGGCGCAGTACTACGGCGCGCCACCGCGAAACCATTATGGCCAACGGCTGGGATTTTTGCCCGGTGGATATTATGGACGAGCACGGCGCGGTAATGCTGCCGGTGCGCGGGGGCAAGCACTTTACGGAAATGTCCGTAGGCAAAAGCCTTGTAGATTACGACAGTATGGTAGTGCTGACGCATTTTAAAGGGCACAGCATGGGCGGCTACGGCGGTTCGCTTAAAAACATTGCCATTGGCTGCGCCGACGGTGAGGTTGGCAAAATAATGCAGCACGGCAGGGGCTTTAGCGTGCGCAATGCCGCCTTTATGGAAAACATGGTTGAAGCCGGCAAAGCCGTAACGGATTTTTTCGGCAAGCACATTGTTTACATTAACGTTATGCGCCGTATGTCCGTAGACTGCGACTGCGCCGGACGCAGTGCGGCAGAACCCACTATCGGCGATATCGGTATTCTCGCTTCAACGGATATTCTGGCGATTGACCAGGCCAGCGTTGACCTTGTTTACAACAAGCCGGGCGGCGATAACAAAGACCTGATTGAACGCATTGAAAGCCGTGAAGGCCTACGCCAGTTAAGCTATATGCGCGAGCTGAAAATGGGCAACCCCAATTATGAACTGATAAATGTGTGAAACTTTTTAAAACAGCCCTTTTTGTACAGAATGGCACAGTTTTTGCCGTTGACTGCAAGTATACTTTAACACCTATAATGAAACTGTAAGGTATGATGATGCTTTTATTATATGGTTTGTTAAAGGGGGTCGTATCAATGGATAAACTGACAAGAAGGGACTTTTTAAAACTTGCTGGTACGGCGGCAATCAGTGCGGCGGCATTCAGCCTGCCTGATTTTGGCAGGGCTTACGCGCAGGCGCCGGTTATTGGCAGCAGGCAGCTTAAAGCGCCGCTGGCGGCCGGCAGCAGTGCCAAGGTGTACTTTACAAAACACATTGATGCCGAACATTTTGTAAAGCTGTACGAACTGGTTAACAGCGAAATTTACGGCAAGGTTGCCATTAAAATGCACACCGGCGAAATCGGCGGCAAAAACTTTCTGCCGCGCGAATTTGTTAAAGCCGTACAGCAGCGCATACCCGACAGCAACATTGTAGAAACCAACACTTTATATAAACGTGGCCGCCACACAACGGAGCTGCACCGTAAAACCATTGCCTATAACGGCTGGGATTTCTGCCCCGTCGATATTATGGACGAGTTTGGCAACGTTGCCCTGCCGGTACGCGGCGGCAAGCATTTTAAGGAAATGTACGTCGGCAAAAGCCTGCCCACTTACGACAGCATGATTGTGCTGACGCATTTTAAAGGGCACGCTTCGGGCGGCTTCGGCGGCTCGCTGAAAAACATAGCCATTGGCTGCGCCGATGCCAAAGTAGGCAAGGCCATGCAGCACGGCGGCGCCGATTTTTCCATCCGCGGTGCGCATTTTATGGAACACATGGTTGAAGCCGGCAAAGCCGTAACGGACTTTTTCGGCAAACGCATTGCTTATGTTAACGTTATGCGCCGTATGTCCGTGCGCTGCGACTGCGCCGGGCCTGATGCGGAAGAACCGACCATCGGTGATATCGGCATGGTGGCTTCCACCGATTTACTGGCGATTGACCAGGCGTGCGTGGACATGGTTTATGACAAACCGGGCGGCGACAACAAAGACCTGATTGAGCGCATTGAAAGCCGCGAAGGCCTGCGCCAGTTAAGTTACATGAAAGAACTGAAAATGGGCAACCCCAATTATGAACTTATCAGCATTGATTAAGGCGCTTTGTATAGTATAAGTAAAACGAAGGTTAGCCCGAGATTAAATTTTAAATAAGGCTTGACTTAGAGTTGGCTGCAAGTGTTACTATATATGTAGCAAAGCATAAAACTTATAATAAAGCGGCTGCAAGGAGGAATTATTATGTTTGGTTTAGGCTTACCCGAACTTTTGCTTATTTTGGTTATAGGGCTTATCTTTTTTGGTCCCGGCAAACTGCCGGAAATCGGTTCTGCCCTTGGCAAAAGTATGAAGGAATTTAAGCAGGCTGTAAACAGCACGGAAACAGAAATAAAAAAAGCAGGTGAAATTGCCGAAACCGCGGAAACCAAGGACGCTGCGTCTGCCGGTGCGGAAACTGTACAGGCGGAAGCCAAAAAGTGACGGCGCAAGCTATGGATAATGGCCGTCCGTTAGATAACAATGATGAGGCAATGACCTTAACGGAACATCTGGGTGAACTGCGGCGCAGAATTCTGCACAGCCTGGCGGCGCTTGCCGCCGGTACGCTGGTAAGCAGCTTTTATATTGATGAAATTGTGGCAGTGCTGACGGCGCCTGCCACCAATTTGTATTATATGCGCCCGGCGGAAGCGTTTTTTATTTACATAAAAATAGCGCTTGCCTGCGGCGTGCTGCTTGCGGCACCGGTTTTGTTCTATGAACTGTGGGCGTTTCTGGTGCCGGCCTTAACCGGCAGAGAACGCTCGGCGCTGATGCTGTTTGTGCCTTCGTCGGTGCTTTTGTTCTGGGCGGGCATTGCTTTTGCATACTTTTTTGTATTTCCGCAGGGGCTGCACTTTTTTACAACCTTTGCAGGCGGCAATATTGCACCGATGCTTTCGATAGAAAGTTATCTGGACTTTTTCCTGATGCTGGTTGTGCCTTTCGGCTTTATTTTTAACCTGCCCATGGTGCTCATTGTGATGGCGCAGATGGGTGTGGTAACTTCTGCTTTGCTGAAGCGCGGGCGGCGCTATATGGTGGTTGCTTCGTTTATTTTAGCGGCAATTATTACGCCGACGCCTGATGTGGTAACGCAGACACTTCTGGCAGTGCCGATGATTTTATTATATGAAGGCAGCAGGGTATTTATTAAACTTGTGCTGCGCAAATAATATAAAATAAAAAATCTTCTTCCTTGTTTGGAAGAAGATTTTTTTATGCCCTTTTTCAGTTTTGCGGCAGGTTGTCCCTTAAATGGGCTATAAACTTTTCAACGGCCGGTGTGTGCGGTTGATGGCGCTTCCAGGCTATAACGCTGCTTGTGCGCATTTCCGGCTGCAGCGGGCGCCAGGCAATGTATTTTTCATCCCAAAAGGTAATGCTGCTGCCGATAATAAGCGCATAGCCAAGCCCTTCTTTAACCATAATGGCCTTGTTGGCAGGCAGGTTGCCGCTGCCGGTAATGATAATATCCTTAAAGCTGCTGCCGAACCAGCTGGCAATTTCATTGCGCACGGTGCCGCGGCTTACCATAAAAACGGGTTTTCCTGCCAAATCCTGCGGGCAGATTGCGCTTTTTGCAGTCAGCGGGTCATCCGGCGGCATAAGCACTACCCAGCGCTCGCAGTCTTTAAGGCGTATAAATTCGTATTTTTCAATGCTTACGGGTTCAAGCATTACGCCGATATCGGTCAGCCCGTCTTCAATGCGCTCTTTAATCTGGTCGGCATTGCCTGTGTAAATTTCAAAGGTAACATTGGGGTAAATTTCTCGGAAGGATTTAATAAGCGGCGGCAAATACTGTACGGCGTAAAGTTCGCCAGCGCCGATGGAAATTTCTCCTTCTACCATTTCGTCGCAGGTGCTGATTTCCTTTTCGGTTTTTTGCACCAGCCCCACTATTTCTTCCGCGCGGCGGCGTAAAATAAGCCCGGCCTGCGTAAGCGTTATTTTGCGCGACAGGCGGTTAAAAAGCTGCGCGCCTACTTCTTCTTCCAGCTGCATAAGCTGGCGGCTGAGCGTGGGCTGGGTTATGTGCAGCAGTTCTGCCGCCCGGGTAAAGTTTTCTTCGCGGGCAACTGTTAAAAAATACTTTAATGTCCGTAGTTCCATGGCGTAACATCCCCTTACATATCTACAGGCTGTATCTGTATTTTTATTTTATAATACATTAACGCGTGCGCGCAATAGCTTTGCCATGCCCGCTTTGCATATCGTGTTATAAAAGGTAAGTATTGGATTTATGCATCTGCCGGTAATAAAATGGAATCAGAAAGCCGGGTGCCGCTGCCGTAAGCGCGCGTAAAAAACGGCCGGTGCCAAACGGTTTTTGTATTGCAATACAGTAAAAAATTACTGGAGGGAATTTTATGGCTGAAAATACAGATAATAAAGAAAAACAGCCGCAGCTGATGAGCAGGAGGTCATTTTTGCAGAAATCGGCACTGATGGGTGCAGCCTTTCTGGCGGCTTCTTCCGTAATTCCGCAGGAAACGGAAGCAAAAGGACGCAGCAGAGCCAATAAAAGCGGGCATATGAACATCAGCGGCAGGCGCACGCTGGGCAGTGGCAGTGCCGCACTGACGGTATCGGCGCTGGGCTTTGGCTGCATGGGCATGAACTACAACCGCAGCGTATCGCCAGGCCGCAAGGAGTGCATTAAAGTAATCCGCGAGGCGGTTGAACGCGGCGTAACATTGTTTGACACCGCCATTATTTACGGGCCGCTTATTAACGAAGAACTCGTCGGCGAAGCGCTTGCGCCTTACAAGGGGCAGGTTGCCGTAACTACAAAATTCGGGCACGAAGTTATTAACGGCAAAGCTACCGGCAGGCAGAACAGCAGGCCGGAAATCATCCGCCGTTACTGCGAGGAATCGCTGCGCCGCCTGCGTGTGGACTGTTTGGAAATGTTTTATCAGCACAGGCTTGACCGCAATGTGCCGATTGAAGAAGTTGCAGGCACTATCGGCGATTTAATTAAGGAAGGCAAGGTTAAACGCTGGGGCGTGTGCGAAGTAAGTGCGGATACCATCCGCCGTGCGCATGCCGTAACGCCGCTGACTGCCGTGCAGAGCGAGTATCACCTGATGTTCCGTGATGTGGAAACCAATGGCGTGCTTGATGCCTGCCGTGAGCTTGGCATCGGTTTTGTGCCTTACAGCCCGATGAACCGCGGCTTTTTGGGCGGCGCTATTAACGAATATACATGTTTTGACCCTAACAACGACAACAGGCAGACCCTGCCGCGTTTTTCGCCGGAGAATATCCGCCTTAATACGCGCATTGTTAACGAATTACAGGAATTTGGGCGCAGGCGCGGCATGACTTCGGCGCAGGTGGCGCTGGCATGGCTGCTTGCCAAAGCACCTTTTATTGTGCCGATTCCCGGTACTACCAAACTGGCGCATCTTGAAGAAAACCTGCGTACTGCGGATATGCCGCTTTCGGCAGCCGATGTGCGCGAACTGGAAGCAGCCGTGGGCCGGTTCCCCGTTGTGGGTGACCGTTATCCGGCTGAACAGCAGCGCCAGGTTCAAAGCTGATAAAAAAGCGTCTGCCATTGGCGGCAGGCGCTTTTTGTATAGAAAGGATTGTGATAACATGGCAGAAACAATGAAATCGGGCGTGCTTGCAGGCCCGCAAAAAATAGTTGTGCAGGATGTACCCGTGCCGGAATTAAAACCGGGCGAGCTTGAAATTGAGGTTAAAGCCTGCGGCGTGTGCGGCAGCGATATTCATATGTGGAAAACAGGCAAGGGCTGGGCAGAGCTGGACGGCGAGTTCCATATGGGGCACGAATTTTGCGGCATGGTAACCAACCCCGGCAGCAGCAGCTTTAAAGTTGGCGACCGCGTTACCTTTTGGGCGAACCTGTACTGCGGCGAATGCGATATGTGCCGTGCCGGGCTGAAACATCTGTGCCGCTTTGTGGACTGCACCAATTATGTCGGCTTTGTGTGCAACGGCGGCTATGCGCAAAAATTTGTTGGCAGGGCAAGCAATGCCTATAAACTGCCGGATACCGTTTCGGATGTGGCAGCAGGCCTTATTGACCCGCTGATGGTAGCGTACCATGCCGTTAAACATTCCGGCCTGCGCCTTAACGATAAGGTGCTGGTGGTTGGCACAGGCATTATAGGGCACTTTATGTGCGATTTGGCTCGTAAGGCAGGCTCTTCGTTTGTGGCTATGAGCAAACGCCATGACATTAAAACCCGCAAGGCGCGCGAGCTGAACCTGTGCGATACCTTTTACGAAAGCAGCCCGGAAAGCGTAAAGCAGATGCTGAAGGACACCGAAGGCGGCTTCGACGTTGTGTTTGAAGCTGTCGGCGCTGCTGAAACGCTGAATATGTGCATTGAAGCTGTTAAGCCCGGCGGCGAAATCGTAATGGTTGGCAACTCCATTGACCTGCAAATCAGCGTGGACGTTAACCGCCTGGTACTGAAAGAGGTTAAGCTGCACGGCAGCGTATCGTGCACGCGCACGGAATTTACCGAAACCATTAACCTGATTGCCAGCGGCATGGTTGACGCCGAAAGCTTTGTTACCGATATAGTGCCGCTTGATGATTTGCAGCATACCTTTGAGCGCCTTACCGACCATAACGACCCGATTTTAAAAGCTGTTGTTAAACCTTAAAAACTAAACAGCCGGAGGCATAAAAAACCTGCACCGTTAAAAGTGCAGGTTTAATTTTTTATGGGGTGTTACAGGTTCAGGCCTGCCAGCCATTTTTCGGTAGCTGCGGTATCGTCCGGGTAAGCGCGGATGCCTTCAATAACATTTGCGCCTTTAAACCATTTGTTAATGTCGGGCGTGCTGTCGCTGATGGGGCTGCCGCCGCTGGTGCAGAAGGTGATAACGGTTTTGCCGCTGAAGTCATAGCTGTCGGCAAAGGTTGCTACTGCCATAGGCGCGGTGTACCACCAGATGGGGTAACCTACAAAAACAACATCGTACTGGGCCATGTTTTCAACTTTGTTTTTCAGTGCAGGGCGGGCGTTATCGGCTTTTTCCTGCTTTACCAGTTCCGTTGTTTCGCGGTAAACGGAAGGATACGGGGCTGCGGTTTCGATTTTGAAAATATCGGCGCCGGTTTTGCTCTGAATAAGCTGTGCTACTTTTTCGGTGTTGCCGGTATGGCTGAAGTAGGCTACGAGGATTTTTTTGCCGCCGTCAGCTGCCGGTGCCGCCGTTTCCGTTTTGGCGGCGGGTGCCGGTGCGGATTGTTCCGCTGCTCCGCCGCAGGCGGTTATGCTCAAAGCAAGTACGGCCATCATCAAAGCACAAAGAAATTTTTTCATATTCATCTCTCCTTTAAATTTTTTATTTAAGGCTGAACGGATTGCGGTTTTCCGTCAGCGGTTAAACTTTTACGGCGGCGCTTAAAATATACGCTGCCGCAGAGCCAGGCTGCCAGTGCAAAGCCGCCAAGGCATGTGCCGCCGCAGCTGCCGCAGATACCCGTGCAGCCTCCGGCAGCGCCGCTTGCAGCGGTTCCAAGCGGTATACCGGCACCAACGGCTAAATTTAAAAGCTTATCTTTTGGCGTTGTTAAAGCATTCTTTTTCATAATCTGCCGCCTCCTGTTGTAATAGCTTTTACGGGGCAGTTATGCTGGCATACGCCGCATTTTATGCACAGGCTTACGTCATTTTTAATGCTGCCGTTTTTAAGGCTCATGGCGCGCATGGGGCAGTTTTTAACGCAAAGGCGGCATTTTACGCATTTTTCGCGGTTAACCCGTATTTTGGAGGCTATGCCCAGTTTGCTGCCGATGATGAAAAACAGGCTCTGCATTGCTCCCTGCGGGCACATAAAGCGGCAGTAGCCGCGCCCGCCTTTGGTAAACAGCCCAAACAGCACCAGGTATAAAAAGCCTGTTGCGGCAAGCGGCACGGTAAACGAAATGGCCGCGCCGAAAAGAACGCTTACAAGGCTGTCGAACAGATAAAAGTTGCAGTAGGCGCAGGGGTAAAAGCCGTACCACAGCGGCAGCAGCATATAGCCAAGCAGCATGCCGAAGCGGATATAAGGCACCGGCACATATTTTTCCCATTCAATCTGCCAGCGTTCCGGCACCAGATGGCTGAGGCTTTCGGCAAAATAACCGGCAACGCACAGCCTGCCGCAGAAAAACGGGCCGAACAGCAGGCACAGCAGCCAGAAAAGCAAAGTTGATGCCAGCATTAAAGTGTTGAGCTCGAAAAATCCGCCGGTAAAAATTTCTGCCGTGGGTATGCGCGGGCAGAAAGCGTGCGGCAAAAACGCCGGCTGCACGTTTAAAACATTTTCCAAAAAGCGGCGGTACAGTTCAAACGGGGCGTATAAAAGGGCAAAGCCCAGTAAATAGCCCGCTGCCCGCTGAGCCGTAAAAGAAAGATGTGAAGGTTTGCTGTTGTTCTGCATAATTTTTCCCTGCCTTTAGTTTAACAGTTGAAGTACGCTTTAAGTCAATAGCAAAAGCACCGGCATGATGCTCCCGGTGCTTTTATTATAATGTAGGCAAAGGCAAAAATTCCAATGCTTATCTTTGAGATTGGCTCATGCTTAAAAAGCATTTTGCATGGCTGATGAATTTTTCGGCGGCGCAGCGGCAGATAAATTATGTTTATCAGGCATGGTAAATCATGAAATACAAGTATTGGACGCAGCTTTAAGGTGAGTTTTATAATTAAAGCAACAAAAAACTAATGCAGGCAGGCGGGTGATGATAATGAATAAAAAACCGGTTAATATAGATGAGCAGCGCACGGAAGCACTGGCTGCGTCGTTAAGCAGCACCGGGCTTGATGCCTTCAGCATCAGCCGTTTTTTAAAACTGCTGGCAGAGGGCGGCTCGGCCGGGCCGATAAAAATTCTGCGCAGGCACCGCCTGGATCTTCTGGAAGAAATACACAGCAAACAAAAATCGCTGGATTTGATAGACTATATTATTTATAAAATCCGTCAGGGAACATTGTAAGGAGGGGCTGAAAATGACTATTAAAGAGATTGCCGCAAGAACCGGCGTATCGGCAGACACATTAAGATATTACGAGCGCATGGGCATTATACCCGCCGTACCGCGCACCAGCGGCGGCGTGCGCAATTATGACGAAAATTTTGTGGAATGGGTTGCTTTCATTCAGACTTTAAAAGGCGCGGGCATGTCGCTGGAGGCTATTGCCGATTATATAAACCTTGCCAAGCTGGGCGAACAGACCTGCCAGCAGCGCAAAAAAATACTGGCGCAGGCGCGTGATGTACTGCTGCAAAAAATTGAGGCTTTGCAGAACATGGCACGTTTGGCTGATTATCAGCTGATGAGCTATGACACGGTTTTGCGCCCGCGTACCGACAGCCTTGTAGGGGCTTTTACAAGCGCTTGAAATTTTGCTTGACATGGACTGAACTTAAAGTAGTAGGATATAACTGACAGCAAAATTATGGCTAAAGGAGCGAATGCAAAATGGAAAAAATGACAAGACGCGACTTTTTAAAAGCAGCCGGAACTGCCGCTGTCGGTGTTGCGGCGTATAATCTTGAGGGGGTAAGAAACGTGTTTGCAGCAGGCGAAGGAAGCGTAAAGGTTTCCGCAAACGGCGGCGCAGGCAGCCGTGCCAAAGTATATTTCAGCAAAAACATCAACGCTGATACTCTTATTAAACTTTATGATATGATTAACGAAGGCATTTACGGCAAGGTTGCAATTAAACTGCATACCGGCGAACCGCACGGCCCGAACATTCTGCCGCGCGAAATGGTAAAGGCTTTTCAGGCACATGTGCCCAACAGCAATATAGTTGAAACCAACGCCCTGTACGAAGGCGGGCGCGATACTACCGAAAAGCACCGCGCTACCATCGCCCTTAACGGCTGGGATTTCTGCCCGGTTGACATTATGGATGAAGAAGGCACCGTTATGCTGCCGGTACGCAGGGGCAAGCACTTTAAAGAAATTTCCATGGGCGGGCATATCGTTAATTACGATTCCATGATTGTATTAACCCATTTTAAAGGCCACGCCATGGGCGGCTACGGCGGCAGCATGAAGAACATTGCCATTGGCTGCGCCGATGGCAAAATAGGCAAAGCAATGGTGCACGGCGTTTACGGCCAGCCGCTGCCGGAGGACTGGAACGCATGGCCTGCCAAAGAAATGCTGATGGAAAACATGGCTGAATCCGCCAAGGCAACCATTGATTATTTCGGCAAGCATATTGTGTTTATTAACGTAATGCGCCGTATGTCCGTAGACTGCGACTGCGCAGGGGTTGCAGCAGCAGAGCCGACCATTCCGGATATCGGCATTCTGGCATCTACCGATCTTCTGGCAATTGACCAGGCCAGCATTGACCTTGTTTACGCCCAGCCGGAAAAAGACCGCCACG
>OKRU01001470.1_pt1 | contig 23248 bp, 18 predicted proteins | sample 1601131 | NCBI WGS metagenome assembly OKRU01 (sample SAMEA3541558, study PRJEB24748) | human gut metagenome | biome: human gut; feature: human-associated habitat; material: faeces | place: China | collected 2012
TCAGCTTTCGCTGACCAGAATCACGCACCAAGTCTCACGTGCGTTCGACTTGAAATCTATCCTATCCCACAAAAGAAATAAATTTGGAAAGAAGGAACATAAATGACAGATCAGAATTATATGCTCCAGGCTATTCAACTGGCGAAACAAGGAGAGGGCTGGACAAATCCGAATCCGATGGTAGGGGCAGTGATCGTAAAAAACGGACGGATCATCGGAAAAGGCTATCATAAAAAATGCGGAGAGCTTCATGCAGAACGTAATGCGATCGCTTCACTTACGGAATCTGCGGAAGGTGCGACCATTTATGTTACACTGGAACCTTGCTGTCATTATGGCAAAACTCCTCCATGTACAGAGGCGATCATTGAGCAGAAGATCAAGAGAGTGGTGATCGGTTCCAGAGATCCGAATCCGAAAGTGTCAGGAAAAGGTATAAAGATGCTGCAGGAAGCAGGTATTGAAGTCATTGAGGATTTTATGAGGGAAGAATGTGACCGGCTCAATCCAGTATTTTTCCATTATATTACAACGAAGACACCTTATGTGGTGATGAAATATGCCATGACACTGGATGGGAAAATTGCGACGAAAACAGGTGCATCGAAATGGATCACCGGAGAAGCAGCAAGAGCGGAAGTACAGCATATGCGTCATCGGTATATGGGGATCATGGCGGGCATCGGAACGGTGCTTGCGGACGATCCAATGTTAAATGTAAGGGTGGAAGGCTGGAAAAGTCCAATCAGGATCCTGTGTGACAGCGGGCTTCGGATTCCGCTGGATGGTCAGATCGTAAAAAGTGCAGGAAAGTACCGGACAATTGTGGCTTATGCAGATTCGGAAAATACAGAAGCGAAAAGAAAAAGATTACATGAAATGGGAGTTGAGACGATCTGCTGTCCGGATGAAAACAATCAGGTGGATCTTAAAAAACTGATGAAATATCTCGGGGAAGAAGGCATTGACAGTATTCTTCTGGAAGGCGGAGGCACCTTAAATGACAGTGCTCTGCGAGCTGGAATTGTGCAGGAAGTACAGGCTTTTATAGCACCGAAATTATTTGGCGGTATGAACAGCAAAACACCGGTGGAAGGCATCGGTGTCCGTTTCCCTTCAGAAGCAGTAAAGCTGAAATGTACCGATATCTGCCAGATCGGTGAGGATATCCGAATCACATGTCAGGTGTGTGGAAAAGAACAGGAGGAGTCATGTTTACAGGAATCGTAGAAGAGAAAGGAACAATCCGCTATATACAGCTGACAGGAGAATCCGGAGTTCTGGCAGTGAAAGCGAAAAAAGTACTGGAAGGCACAAAGATTGGTGACAGTATTGCCGTAAATGGCATATGCCTGACCGTTACATCGCTTCAGTCGGATGGATTTACCGCAGATGTAATGGCAGAGACAATCCGAAGGAGCAGTCTTGGAAGCAGCAGGGCCGGAAGCAAAGTAAATCTGGAGCGTGCGATGGCTGCCGATGGCAGATTCGGAGGACATATCGTAAGCGGCCATATTGACGGAACCGGTGTGATCCGTTCCATGATCCGGGAAGAAAATGCTATCTGGGTATCGATCGGAACATCACCGCAGATTTTGCATCTGATCGTAGAAAAAGGTTCCATTTGTATCGATGGGATCAGCCTGACGGTAGCGAAAGTGGATGAAACGGGTTTTCAGGTTTCGGTCATTCCGCATACGGGAGAAGAAACTGCACTTTTGGAAAAAGTGCCGGGTGATCCGGTTAATCTGGAAAATGATGTGATCGGAAAATATGTAGAAAGGCTGCTTGGCATTCAGAAAAACGAAGAAGAGAAAAAAGAATCCGGAATTACGATGGAATTTCTGGAGAAATTCGGATTTTAAGAGGAGGATATTTATTATGTCACAAAACAATCAGTACAATACCATTGAAGAGGCACTGAGAGATTTAAGGGAAGGAAAAGTCATTTTGGTTACCGATGATCCGGACAGAGAAAATGAAGGAGATTTGATCTGTGCGGCAGAATTTGCAACGCAGGAAAATATTAATTTTATGGCAACTTATGCGAAAGGACTGATTTGCACACCAATGAGTGCGGAAATTGCGGCAAAATTGAATTTTCCGCCGATGGTTGCTGAAAATACCGATAATCACGGAACTGCATTTACGGTGGCAGTGGATCATGCAGACACAACGACCGGTATCTCGGCAGCAGAGCGTTCTTATACGATCCGAAAATGTGTGGACGAGGAGGCAAAACCGGAAGATTTCAGAAGACCGGGACATGTATTTCCTCTTATTGCCAGAAAAGGCGGTGTTCTGGTAAGAAACGGTCACACAGAGGCAACGACGGATCTTATGAGAATGGCCGGACTGAAAGAATGCGGTGTGTGCTGTGAGATCATGAAAGAAGACGGTACCATGATGCGTACACCGCAGCTGTGGGAAATGGCAAAAGAACACAATCTGACCTTTATCACAATCCGTGATCTGCAGGATTATATGAGAGTACATGAAAAACACGTAAAAGAAGAGGCGGTTGCAGATCTCCCGACACAGTACGGTGATTTTAAAATTCATGGATATATCAATGATATTACAGGAGAACATCATCTTGCACTGGTAAAAGGTGAGATCGGAGATGGTGAAGATGTGCTCTGCCGTGTACATTCGGAGTGCCTGACCGGAGATGCATTTGGATCACTTCGATGTGACTGCGGTCTTCAGCTTCAGACTGCGATGCGTCAGGTGGAAGCAGAAGGCAGAGGAATCATTCTTTATATGCGGCAGGAAGGCAGAGGCATCGGTCTGATCAATAAGATAAAAGCATATGCACTTCAGCAGCAGGGATACGATACTGTGGAAGCAAATGTAAAATTAGGGTTTGCACCGGATCTTCGCGAGTATTGGATCGGGGCACAGATTTTATCAGACCTTGGTGTAAAATCCTTGAGATTACTGACGAACAATCCGGATAAGGTCTACGGACTTGGCGGGTTCGAACTGAAGATCAATGAAAGAGTACCGCTGGAGATTCCGCCGCAGAAATATGACCTGAAATATATGAGAACAAAACAGGAAAAGATGGGACATATTTTCAAAGCGATCAATTTATGATGCCAGGGTCAAAAGGTCTAAATCCACATGAGCTTGCTCATAGGTGGATGAAAGACCTTGGGACCCGCCCAGATATGGAGCAGAACATCCAGTGGATGTTCGTTTTGCTCCGACCGAAGCGGAGCGTAGACATAAAAGTGGGATGATAATCCCACGATATGCGAATACCGGAGAGGATTGTGGGAGTGCGATGCACGGAACAATCCGTAGGCATCATAGTTGGGGACTTTTGACACTCACATCAATTTATAAAAAAATATTAAGTTCACAATAACAGGAGGAAAAATCATGAGACAGATCAATTTGGTAGAAGGAAAAGTAGTAGCACCGCAGGGAATGAAAGTCGGTATCGTAGCGGCGAGATTTAATGAGATCATTGTCAATAAATTACTGGGAGGTGCAGTTGACGGACTGGTAAGACATGGAGTAGAAGAAGAGAATATTACTGCTGCATGGGTACCGGGAGCATTTGAAATTCCGCTGACTGCACAGAAGATGGCACAGTCCGGAAAGTATGACGCAGTGATCTGCGTGGGAGCAGTCATCCGCGGCGATACATCACACTATGATCTGGTGTGCAGCGAAGCTGCCAAAGGAATCGCACAGGTTGGACTTGCATCCGGAGTTCCGGTATTATTCGGAGTAATCACAACTGAGAATATTGAGCAGGCTATTGCACGTGCCGGAAGCAAGGCAGGAAATAAAGGATATGACTGTGCATTGTCTGCGATTGAGATGGTCAATCTGATGAAACAGCTTTAAGAATGAGGAAATAAAGGATGGTAAAAACGATCATATTTGATTATGACGGGACGATTCACCAGACACTTGGAATTTATGAACCGGCATTTCGAGAAACTTATCAGTGGCTGACAGAACAGAAAGTCGCAGAAGAACAAAAGATAGCATCTTCAAGGATTGCCGGATGGCTTGGACTGAACAGCAAAGAAATGTGGGACACTTTTATGCCGGAACTGGATCAGAAATATAAAGATCAGGCAAGCAAAATGGTGGGCGAGCGGATGATCGAACAGGTCAGAAAACATAAGGCCGTGTGGTATCCGGGAGCAGAAAAGATGCTTACGACGCTGAAAAATCAGGGATATTATCTTGTAGTCCTGAGTAACTGTAAAACGGCATATCGAAAGGCACACTGGGAAGAATTTGGTATGAAACGATGGTTCGAGCGATTTTATGACTGCGAATCCTATGGATTTCGTCCAAAAACGGAGATTGTGCAGAATATTATCCGGGAATATCCAGGCCCTTATCTGGTGATCGGAGACAGAAAACAGGATCTGGAATGTGCCAGATCCTGTGGCAGTCTGTTTGCCGGATGTCTGTATGGATATGGTGATCAGGGAGAATTGGACGGAGCAGATTATCTTGCAGAGCATGTAGGGGATATACCAGAATTATGCCATTTGGTGTAAGTGTGATTGGGTAATGTCAGAAATATTTGTTGAAACCGTGTGATACGAATTTCGTTTTCATGCGGTTTTTTTTAAAAAAGGAAGTTAGATAAAACTAACAAAAGTATTCCTTTTATCAGAAAAACAGAGGATTTCAAATTGACCGTATCAGGGAGATATTATATAATAGAAATATTACAGTTTTACAGGAAAAATCATATAATCGTGCAGATAAAAGGGAGTAACTATATGCATTTTGAAAAAAGAATAGCTAGAAATCGAAAATATCGGAAAATTTTACACAGTCGTCAGCAAAATCTGATTTTACTTGGAGTTTTCGCCTTTGTGATAAGCATCGTATGCGGCTGCAGTAACCAGAAGGAGCAGGAGTCGGATGGCAGTCTGCAGAAGATAACAGTGGGCATTGATAAATTTGAGCCGTATTCCTATCTTGACATGGACGGGAATTATACCGGCGTTGACATTGAGATCGCATCGAAAGTATTTCATGAACTTGGGTATGAACCAGATTTTAAGTTTATTACGTGGAGTGAAAAACACACCTGCCTTGCGGACGGTACGATAGACTGTATCTGGAGCTGCTATTCTATGAATGACCGGGAAAACGATTATCAGTGGGCGGGACCTTATCTGTACAGCCGTCAGGTGATCGCAGTTGCTTCTGACAGTGATATTCAGACATTCGATGATCTTCTCGGGAAGAATGTTGGAGTACAGGATACGACAAGAGCAGCTGAACTCTTTTTTCATACGATCGACTCTGCATTGCCGGAAGTAAAGCAGGTGAACTGCTTTGCGACAACGGAAGATATGTTTGCAGCACTTCGCAAAGGATATGTCGATGCGATTGCAGGACATGAAGCTTTGCTGAATGAACTTATTATAAATGGAAAGGGCAAATATCGATTATTGGATGAAAGTCCTTATATTTCAAAAATAGGCATTGCATTTCAAAAGGGGACGCATGAGAAGCTTACCCAGAAGATAAACGGGCTGATAAAAGAAATGAGTGAAGATGGTACGATTGGCAGTATTGCAGAAAAATATGGACTTGATGCGGAGAAAGTTGTGATAAGAGGAGGTTCCGATGAAAAGTAAAAAACGCCCGGGAATATCCGGAATCCTTTTGATCGTGTTGATTCTGGTCGGGATGATCGTATGGGGAATCTTTACGGGATTAGACCGAAGAGAGCTGAGTGAGACACTGGATAAGACAACTTTAGTTGCCAAAAATAAACTGCAGGATTATGATAATTATACGGCAAATGACAGGGTAAAAAGTCTGGTGCGGCTGTTGGATAAAACAAAGGAACTGGGCACAAATCTGAGTAAAATTAATAAATACGGACAGCAGGATCTGGATGAATACATTACGGAACAGAGACTGAGCGGTGTCTTTGTATCTGATAAAAATCTGAATGTAGTGCTTCAGGGACAGCAGAATCTGGATTCGGAAAATCTGTGGAACGAAATTATCGGCAAAGGTTATGTAAAAGAAGTTCTGGAACATCCGGAAGCAACCTACACAGAACGCATTACGGTGAACCGTGAGGAGTATGATCTTGCAGTTGTGCCGCGTCAGGATGCCGAAGGTCTGGTGATCGCCTATGCAGAAAAAAACAGCAATACACTGGGTGATATGACACTGGAATCTGTTTTTTCAGATTTTCTGGTCAATATGCATGGTGTGATCATGGTATGCCTCGATGATACGGTTGTCAGTACCAATCAGGAAACACTGCTTGGAAAGACCATGCAGGAAATGCGGAAATATTACAACAGCAGGCCGGAAGGAAATGAAAGCGGGATCATTCGCATAAAACTAGATCATAAGATCTGGTACGGCCATAAAGATAAAATGAAAGAATATGCGATCTATATATTCTTTCCGGCATCACAGATATTTATGGCACGGACGGTTGTCTGTGGATTGTACACGACTGTGGCAATTCTTGTATATCTGCTGTTTTTGCTGATCAAGAGTAATCTGGAAAAGGTTACGCTGAAACAGAGTCAGAAACGTATGAGGATCATCAATGCACTCGGTACAGCATACGCATCTATCGTCCTGTTTGATCTGGAAAAGGATAAAGTAGAGATGATAAAGACTTCCGGGGATACTTCTATGCCTTCCGGAGATCAGATCTTATCCAAAAAGATTCAGCAAAATCATATAAATGAGATGCTGACATCTGAGTATCGGGAAGGTTTTCTGGAATTTATTGACATGGACACCGTGCCACAGCGGCTGAAGGGACAACAGTCACTGACTTATACAAGCCAGATGGAAAAGGGCACATGGCTTCTTTCCGTGATCGTACCGCAGCGTTTTGACAGTGACGGGAATATCAGGGCAGTGTTGCTGGCAAACCGGGATATCACGAAAGAAAAAGAGAAAGAACTGGAGCAGGAGAGAGAGCTGAGAAATGCACTGGCAGCAGCAGAACATGCCAACAAAGCGAAGACAAATTTCCTGAACAGTATTTCACACGATATCCGCACGCCAATGAATGCTGTGATCGGATTTACAGCTCTGGCAACAACGCATATTGATAATAAAGATCTGGTGATGGAGTATCTGAAAAAAATAAGTATATCGAGCCGTCATCTCTTAAGTCTGATCAATGATGTGCTGGATATGAGCCGGATCGAGAGCGGTAATGTCAAACTGGAAGAAGTCAAAGTGCATCTTCCGGATGTCTTCCATGATCTGAGGGTTATTATTCAGGGTAGTATTGCGGCAAAACAGCAGGAGTTATATATAGACACGCAGAATGTGGTACATGAGGATGTTGTCATTGATAAGCTTCGGCTGAATCAGGTGCTTCTCAACATCGTTGGAAATGCAGTAAAATTTACTTCAGTCGGCGGTATGATCAATATCCGGGTCAGTGAAAATCCATGCAGCAAAGAAGGATATGCAAGTTATTCGTTCAGTGTGAAAGACAATGGCATAGGGATGTCAGAAGAATTTCAGGAGCATATCTTTGATGCATTTGCGAGAGAACAGACAGTTACAAAGAGCGGGATCCAGGGAACCGGTCTTGGAATGGCAATCTCCAAAAACATTGTCAATATGATGGGAGGAACCATCACGGTAAACAGTGAAGTCGGAAAAGGTTCTGAGTTTATTGTTTCTATCGAATGTAAGATTACCGGCGAAACGGTAAAATACAAATCGGTTCCGGAACTGCAGGGAGCCAGAGCACTGGTTGTGGATGACGATGCCAATACCTGTATGAGTGTCTGCAAGATGCTGCGTGATATAGAAATGCTGGCAGACTGGACTACTTCCGGTAAAGAAGCTGTACTGCGTGCAAAAGAAGCCTGCGAGATAAAAAAAGAATTCAAAGCATATATTATCGACTGGCAAATGCCGGATATGAATGGTATCGAAACAGTCAGAAGGATACGAAAAGTGATCGGAAATAACACACCGATCATCATTCTTACTGCGTATGACTGGGCGGATATTGCGGAGGAAGCAAAAGAAGCAGGAGTTACTGCGTTTGTATCCAAACCGCTGTTTATGTCCGAACTCAGAGCAGCACTGATGCAGCAGGCAGTCGGGACGGAAAAAGATGCAGCAGTTGAAAAGAAACATTATAACCATGCCGGAAAAAGAGTGCTTTTAGTTGAGGACAATGAACTGAACCGAGAAATCGCAGCTGCAATCATGGAGGAAGCAGGGCTTATTGTGGATTCCGTAGAAGACGGAACAGATGCCGTGGAAAGAATGGGATCTGCAGAAGAATCCAGATATGATGCGATCCTGATGGATATTCAGATGCCGAAGATGGATGGTTATATGGCAACAAGAGAAATCCGCACACTTGACAACAATAAAAAAGCCAATATTCCGATCATTGCCATGACGGCAAATGCGTTTGAGGAAGATAAAAAGAAAGCTCTTGAAGCCGGAATGAATGCCCATATCGCAAAACCGATCAGCATTGATGCTATTATGGAGGTACTGGATCAGATCTTTGACAGAAGAAAATAAGGGGGAAGTTATGAAACAGTGAAGAACATAATGGTAAATCATAACAGGAAGGAGCAGGAGCAGTGTCAGAGAAAAAGAAGTTTACATTATATGCCGGAAGTGTGGCACTGTGCGTGTGCACTGCAGTTCTGCTTCATTATGTGTCGGTTGCAGATCCTTATCTGGAATCCGCCTGCCGTCTTTTAAGACCTTTTATTTATATAGGACTTTATGTGGTGTGGGCGATCTCTTTCCGGAAAAGGATTATCCAGAAAGAAATCCGTCGTTGCCTGACTGCAATCGCAGCAATGATGATTTTCTGGATGTTTATCCGGATGTGCAAATTTGAAATATCGGACGAGATGCCGACAGCCTGGCGATACGCCTGGTATTTTTACTATATACCTATGCTGCTGATCCCTACGGTCAGTCTTTATCTGGCCTTTTATATACGGCAGCCGGAGGGCTATAAATTACCAAAAAGACGATGGCTGCTGTTTCTTCCTGCACTTTTTCTGATCGGAATTGTATTAACAAATGATATGCACCAGTTGGTTTTTACCTTTCCGAAGGGAAAACTTGGAGAAGTGTCTTCTTATAAAACAGGAGTTTATGGATATGGAAGAGGGTATTATATTGTAATCGCATGGGAGCTTGGATGTGCACTGGCGGCACTTTTGATCATTCTGTTAAGATGCAGGAAAATTAAAAATAAAAAAATGGGCTGGCTGCCTTTTGCCGCTTATGGAGTGGCGGCGGCTTACAGCATTGCTTATTATCTTGATCTGCCTTTCTGGAAAATAGTTTCAAAAGATATGACAGCCACATTGTGCCTTCTGTTTGCTTTGATCATTGAAAGCTGCATCCAGTCCGGACTGATCCCCTCAAATACAGGATATGCACAGTTATTTGCAGCATCTACCATTTCGGCACAGATCACAGACCAGAATGGAAAATGCATTTATCAGTCTCAGGGTTCTGAATATATTGCACCAAAGATCGCAAAACAGGTAATCCAAAGACCTGTCATGTCGGAAAATGGAATTCGGCTGTCAGGGAAACCAATCTGGGGAGGCTATGTCTTATGGAAAGAAAATCTCTCAGAACTACAGGAAATTTTAAAAGAGCTGGAAGACCGTAAAGAAGAATTAAAAGATGCAAATCTGATTGAAGAAGAAAATCTGAGAACAAAAAAACAAGTAGAAAAACTTTCTGTCCAGAATCAGCTGTATGATAAAATACAGAAACAAACAGCAAGACAGAGTACGCTTTTGGCGAAATTCATGGAAGCATATGCCATGGAAGAAAATGAGAAGGAAAGAAAAAAAATATTAGGGAAAATTGTTGTGATCGGAGCCTATATAAAAAGACGCAGCAATCTTATCCTTATCGCAGAGCAGAGTGCAATGTTTCCGATAAGAGAGCTGGAATTATGCTTCAGGGAAACGATAAGGAGTCTGGAATGGAATCATGTGGAAGCAGCTTTTGTCACTTCTCTGGATGAAATCCGAAGTGAGGATGCCATGCAGATTTATGATTTTCTTGAGGCAGTCATTGAAGAATCACTCGAAGATCTGTCGGCATTCACCCTGAATCTCAAACGCAGGGATGAAAAGATCCTTGTGTCTTTGAGTGTAGAATGTAAAACAGATCTGCAAAAAGTTGCCGGACGATACCAGGCTTATGCAGAGCAGGATTTTGACGGTGCATGGCTGCTTTCCCTGGTACTGAAAGGGGGTCATGATGAATGATGAAAGCATTTGGAAGCTGTCCGCCGGAATATCGGATTATGGCAGTCTGGATTTTCATTTTTCTGACATTGCTGTATATGATTCTGCTCATCTGTGAGGGAACAGGGGAAAGAAAAAAAAAGGCGATGCTGCAGGACAGCCTGTTGCTTATAGCTGCTTTCCTGATAACGTCCGGGTTATGTGTGCGGCAGGGATTTTATGGAGAAGAGGATTTCATGGTATTCTTAAAAATGCCGTATGGAATCCTGATCATTATGGGGATCTGCGGATTTTTATTTGTGGGAATACAGGCATTTGGAATTTATAAACGTCGCACAAACTGTCTGAGGGAAAATGCGATTCAGGAAAGTCTGGACAATTTGCCGAGCGGAATCGGATTTTTTGACAGGAACGGAATGCCGAAACTGATGAACCGGAAAATGTATCAGCTTTGCCGGAATCTGGCAGGCAGGGATATCCAGAATATCACAGAATTGCGGGAAGCACTGAGACGGCCTCTTAAAGATCATGTATTTTATGATTTTGATCTGAAAGTATACTGCTTTTCAGACGGAAGCGTATGGAAATTTTCAGAGAAAGAGATCATTACGGCAGGTGGAGATCGATTTTCTCAGTTCCTTGCTTCAGAAGTATCAGAATTATGTCAGAGCAAGGCATTGTTAAAAAAAGAAAATCAGAAGCTTCAGGAAATGTCGGCGGCTATGAAAGCACTTTCCAAAAATGTCGTAACTCTGACCAGAGAAGAAGAGACATTATCTATGAAAATGAGAGTGCATGATAATCTGGGATACAGCGTGCTGGCAACACAGCGAATGTTGATGCGGGAATCCGAAGAAGATCGTGATATGTTTCTCTCGCAATGGAAGCAGACATTAGACCTGCTGAATAAGGATAATGAGTCTGTTGAAGGCGAACAGCTGCACAGGCAGGTGCAGGAAAGGGCGAAAGTTCTGGGAGTAAAAATCATTTATACAGGAGAAAAAGTCTGGGAATCTCATATATCTGAACTGATGGATATCATACTTTTAGAGGCACTTTCCAATTGTGTCCGCCATGCAGGAGCAAGCGAACTGTATGTGAAATTTAGTATTGAAGAGCAGGAGTGGGTCATGGTGCTCACGGATAATGGACAGAAACCGGAAAAAAACATCAAAGAAGGCGGAGGGCTATCCGGTATACGAAAAAGGGTGGAGCAATGTGGAGGCAGCATGAGGATCGCTGCAGCCCCACGGTTTTCGATAACCGTTAAGCTTTTAAGGGAGGTGCGGAGATGATACGGGTACTTATCGTGGAAGATCAGCGTATGGCAAGGGAAGATATGGAAAATTATATTCAGTCCAGTGGGAGATACTCTCTGGAAGCTTCCATCACAAATGCAGCTATGGCAGAAACTGTGTGCAGACAGAGCAGGTGTGAACTTGTCCTGATGGATGTCTGTACAGAGGATGATGAGAGCGGTCTTGTGGCAGCAGAGCAGATTAAAAAAACGATGCCTCAGATAAAGATAATTATCGTGACTTCTTTAGCAGAGTGCAGTTTTATTGAGAGGGCACATAAAGCAGGAGTAGAAAGTTTTTGGTATAAAGATGCCGGAAAAGAAGAGCTGCTGGAGGTTATGGACCGCACGATGAAAGGAGAGAGTGTCTATCCGGACGCTCCGCCGACGGTGATGATCGGAACGGCGAAAAGTTGTGATTTTACACAGGGGGAACTGGCTGTCCTGCGATTAGTGGTGGAAGGAGAATCCTACAAAAAAATCGCAGAGAGTTTGTGCATATCACCGGAGACAGTAAAATGGCATATTAAAAATATGCTGCAGAAAACAAATTTTGATTCCAAAACAAAACTGGCGGTAGCTGTTACAAAGAAAAATCTGATTATAAACGGATTTTAAAAAATGAAAAATCCCATTGCTTTCCTGATAGTGAAGCAATGGGATTTTTTGCAAAAGTACATTTTACTACCCATCTGGGTAGTGCTTAAGTCTCAAAAAACAGATATCATAGTAGTATGTAAAAGTGAAACGAGTGTAAAAAACAGGGAGGGAACAGAGTGTGAGAAAGGTCGTTATCGATATGCAGAATTATTTATTTTCGGATGCCATAGCAAAGGTGCTCAAATCCTATGATTCTGATTTTTTTATTGAGATGTCAGACGCACCGGATAAAACAGCAGAATTATGCAGAGTCATTCAGCCGCATATTCTGATGATGGAAATTACAGGTCAAGCATTGTGGTCATTAAAAGAACGTCTGGCAATCTGCCGGGAAGTGCGTAGGTATGCTCCAAACTGTAAATTTATTTTTACAGTAGATGAGAAAGCAAATGCAGAGACCGCAAAAAAAGTAGTAGAATGTAAAAAAACGGGTCTGATCGACTGTTTCATTTACAATACCATTTCATCCAGCTATATGACTGCAGTTCTGGACAGTCTGTAAGCTGCAGTCCCGGAAGGAGAAAAGATAAACATGAGATCTGTTATGAAAAGGACCTGTCTGTCTCTGGCAGTGATCGCAGTCCTGATCTTTACAGGGTGCGGGCAGAAAAAAACGAAAGATCCGATCACTGTCACATTGTGGCATGTATATGGCGGACAGACAGAATCACCCTTAAATGATCTGATTGATCAGTTTAACGAAACGATTGGAAAAGAGGAAAATATACGGGTACAGGTTGGCAGTGTTACGAACACGAATACAATACATGAAAATGTACTGGCATCTGCATTTGGAGATCCGGGAGCTTCCGAACTGCCGGATATGTTTGTTTCCTATCCGAAAACTGTTTTGGCTATGCCGGATGACACCGTTCTTGTAGATTACTGCGATTATTTTACGAAAGAAGAACTGGACGAGTTTATTCCTGCTTTTCTGGAAGAAGGTGTCATTCACGACAGACTTTCTATTTTGCCGGTAGCAAAATCAACGGAAGTTATGTTTGTCAATAAAACGGCATTTGATCGTTTTGCAAAAGAAACAGGGGCGGATATCGAAGATTTAAGAACATGGGAAGGGCTCTTTGCGATGTCAGAACAATATGCTGAATGGACAGATAACAAGACACCAAAGATCCCGCATGACGGAAAGAATTTTTTTGTTCATGATTATCATTTTAACTATTTTCAGGTAGGCGTAGAGTCATTGGGCGAAAATTTCTTTAAAGGAGAAAATCTGGCTTTTGGACCGGAATTTGAAACGGCATGGGAGCCTTATGCAAAAGCGGCACTGTCCGGAGGTGTATGGCTTCGCAGCGGTTATGCGACAGAACCTTTACGCACGGGAGATTCCATCGTGTCAGTGGCTTCCTCTGCCAGTGTTCTGTACTATTCTGACGAAGTTTCCTATGAAGATAACACATCAGAAAAAATAGAGATTGTCGCCATGCCATGTCCTGTATTTTCCACAGGGGAAAAGATGGTCATGCAGCGGGGGGCCGGTATCTGTACTGTAAAATCCACACCGGACAAAGAAAAAGCCTGCATCACCTTTCTTAAATGGCTGACAGAAACCCGGAAAAATGTGGAATTTGTAACCAGCCTTGGATATATGCCGGTAAAGCAGGAGGCTTTTGATGCCTGCCTTCCGGAAGCGATCAAGGAGCTGAGTGATCCGATGTATGTCTCACTTTATCAGGCTTTTCTGGATACGCAGGAGAATTATACATTTTATACGGCTCCGCAGCTGGATTCCTATCTGGATCTGGAAACAAGGTTTGAAGAACTTGTCAGGAAAGTATTGTTAGTAAAGCGTCAGCAGTGCATAAACAAACCGGAAAATATAGATAAACTTGTCAAAGAGACATTAGCGGATTTCAAAGTGGCATACACACAATAATGTCTGACCGGATGAATCAGAAGAGGCGACGGGCGTATGAGGAAAAAGAGAAAAAATTTATGGAAAATCATAAAAGGAATAAGGAAACAAAGCATCTGTATGCAGCAAAGACTGATTGTTTACTGGTGTGTAGTGATTCTGACCCTTTTTTCGGCAGCAGTTCTGTTGATGAGTATTTTGGGAGTCATTCCGGGAATGGATTTGAAAGTAGGGGAAATGTTGTCTGCCCAGCAGAAAAATACGGTGTCTGCCATGACAGAGCAGACCGACATTATGATGGCGAGAAGCATTTCTCTATCAGAAGAAATCACAAAAGAGTTAAGTCAATACTTGACAGCCAATGGAAAAGCATTCTCCGATTTAAATGACAATCCTCAGTTAATTATGGATTTGGAGGCAGCTTTGTATTCTTCACTGAGATCAGCACTGGATGTGAAGTATTGCAGCGGAGTTTTTGTTATATTAAATGCAACGGTAAATACGGAAACGGAGTACGCAGACACATCACGCATGGGAATCTACCTGCGGCTGTCTGATTTAAAGGCAGTAAATACAAGCAAACAGCACGTGGTTTTTTTCAGGGGAAATGCTTATATTGCAAGGGCAGAGCAGGTACAGCTTCATAACCGTTGGAATTTAGAGTTTGATACATCTGCATTGTCAGGCTATGAACAGATCATGAAATTTAAAGGAAACCGGCTGGCAGAGAGCTGTCTGTGGACCGATCGGCTCAAACTGAAGGATACATGGGAAGATGTACAGCTTTTATATGTGCCGGTTTTAGACAGCACCGGAAAAGTGCGGGGTCTGTGTGGTATGGAGATGAGCAATCTATATTTCAGACTTTCCTATCCTATGGTAGAAGGATCCTGTGGAAATATGGTGACAGTAGTGGCTCCAATGGACGAAAAAGGGAAGATTTATCTGGATAAAGCAATGTTCGGGGACACAAAAGAAACTTATCTTTCCCCAACCGGAACGATGACCGTGAAGAATGGAAAGCATTATAACACTTATTCCGCTGCTTTCAGAAAGTATATAGGCAGGCATGAACTGCTTAACCTGAAAAGCTGCAATGGAATGCCGCTGGCGGTACTGACCTTGATGTCCGAAGCGAATTATGAAAAATTAACAGCAGAAAACAGAAGAGCCTGGATTACCGGTACGTTGATCTTTCTTTTTCTCCTGCTGCTTCTTTCCATCACTATGTCCAACCGTTTTGTAAAACCGATTTTGCGGAGTTTAAAAGCACTGCAGGATGATACGCTGACAGACGGGAATCTGTCGGGAATTTCAGAAGTGGATGCACTGGTTGATTTTATGCAGACAAAAAGAAATACAGAAAAACTGGAAAATGGTGGAATTCCTCCGAATATAGAAGAAATGCTTGAAGCATTTGCCTTGCGTGTGGAAACGCTGACTCCGGCAGAAAGAAAAGTTCTTCAGTATTATATTGAAGGATATACGATCCAGGAAATAGCTTCGCTGCTTTATATCAGTATTGGGACGGCGAGAAAGCATAATACAAACATGAACCGAAAACTGGGAATAACAGCCAGGGAAGAATTAATGCTTTACATAGACCTGTTTCGTAAATGCAATCAGCTGGATAAGCTGACATACACCCGGACAGAGTGAAAAAAGAGTCGTACAGACTCTTTTTTTTATTCCCGGATAAAAAATGAGAAATATCTATATATAGTTTTCGCAAAACAAAGAAAACAACATATAGTATACTAATCATTCGTATTTTGGAAAATCAGGCCAAAAATACGAATGGCGACCATATCATTTATTTTCTGGATCTGTTATGCTTTCATCACAGGAAAACGGAAAACAAAACCAGACGAAACCAGAAAATCAAACAAAACCCAAAAAAAGAAAAGGAAGGAGAAATTTACTATGAAAAAGTATGAAATCTTAGGAGGAAATTTACCGGTTGTTGTATGTGAATTATCAGCAGGAGAATCCATGATCACAGAAAGCGGAAGCATGAGCTGGATGAGTCCGAATATGAAAATGGAGACAATTTCCGGAGGCGGAATGAAAAAAATGTTCGGCAGGCTGATGTCAGGTGATTCTATGTTTCAAAACAGATATACCGCGGAAGGTGCAGACGGAACGATTGCATTTGCATCAAGTTTTCCGGGAGCGATCAAAGCACTGGATATCAGAGACGGTCATTCTATGATCGTGCAGAAGAGTGCATTCCTTGCTTCAGAAGAAGGAGTGGAACTGTCCATGCATTTCCAGAAAAAATTAGGAAAAGGTATGTTTGGCGGGGAAGGTTTCATTATGCAGAAACTGAGTGGAAATGGAACTGCATTTGTAGAAATTGACGGGCATGCCGTGGAGTATGAGTTGGATGCCGGACAGGAAATCCTGATCAGTACAGGGTATTTGGCAGCAATGGAAGAAACCTGCACAATGGATGTTGTAGCAGTAAAAGGCGTAAAAAATATGCTGGTCGGCGGAGAAGGCATTTTTAATACCGTTGTCAGAGGACCGGGTAAAGTGATCTTACAGACAATGCCGATCAGTAAGGTGGCAGAATTACTGACTCCGTTTTTTACAAAAAATAAGTAAGGGAAGGAGCGAGAGTTATGAAGAAAAAATGGAATTTATTATTTTTGTTTGCATTTATTGTCAGTATGATAACACTGGCCGGCTGTGGAAAAACAGCAGGAGAGGCAAGTCCGTATGAAGGAAAATGGATAGCAGTGTCTGCTCAGATGATAGGAATGTCTGTCAGTGTGGATGAAACCTTTGGAGGAGCTTTCGAATTTGAAGTAAAAAATGGCGGAAAAGTTTCTTTTTCAGTAGGAGAAGTTACCGGAAATGGAAAATGGTCTGCAAAAGATGACAAGTTCAGCTTAACTATCGAAGGAGAAGAGATGGTGGGAACCATCGGAGAAAACAACATTTCTTTTGACGATATGCTCGGAATGGGAGTAAAAGTGATCTTCGCAAAGGAAGGAACGGATGCCATGGATCCGGCCCGCTATCTGACAAAGGAAGAGAAAGTGGTCATAGGTGAATGGGCTGCTGAAAGTGTGGAAGAACTTTTAGGAGACGGACCGCAGACATCTATGGAAGGCGTAGAGAATATCAGTGATGCACTGCGTCTTAACTTCAAAGATGACCGTAATGTAGCAGTTGTTTATAAAGGCGAGGAGATTGGAACATTCCCGTGGTCAGTTGCAATGGGCTACTGTATGATTGAATCCGAAAATCCGTCTCTTTCCGTAACGATCAATGACGATGATACTTTGAAAGTAGATTACAGCGATGACGAAGATTACTATACATTTCATTGTGTGAAAAGTGACAGTAAATAAATGAAAAAGACATAAATGGTGAAGGGAGGGAAGAGCCCATGAAAAAGAAAATGTGGTTTGTGTTGTGTATCATGACAAGTGTCCTGCTGACAACTGCCTGTGGAGAGAAAAAAGAACCTGGAGAAGAAAAAAAAGAAACAGCTGTGCAGACAGAAACAGCCATGCAGACAGAAACAGAATCTGATCAGGACTTCCAGGGCAGGGAAAGTCTGAAACTTGGTTTATTTACCGTGTATTATCCGAAAGAATGGAAGTACGACAAAGAAAGAATGCAGGAAGATGATGATTACTCTTACGTCAGATTTTTTGACGGAGAAACAGCAGATGATTCCGGGAACAGCATTTATATAGAAGCAACAAAAGAAGATGCATATAAATACCGGAAGGGTCTGATTGCCTTCGGTGTGGATTTAAAGGAATATGCGGAAGGAAAAGCAGAGACTGTATCAATAGGGAATGCAGAATATGCGGTAATGCCGGAAAATGATTCCGGAAGGTGCACGTATATGTATCGCCATGAGCAGTCAGGTACGTCTTATGATATCAGAGTAGAAGGAGAGGTAGCAAGTGATTCTGTCAAAGAATTGCTGGAAGGCATTGTGATGGAATTAAAAGATGAAGGAAATGAAGACGCACCGTGGCCATGGGAGGGAGAGCCTGTTGAGCCTGTATTGACAGAACAGATGGTAGGTTTTTATACGATCGTTCCGGAATATATACCATTTAAAGAAGCACAGGGTGTCATGCAGATTATGGATCACCAGTTTGTAAAACATGACGATCAGGTATACCATTTGCTGGAGAATAAGCTGGATACTTACAAGTATTCAGAAAGTGGACTCGAATTTGTTTCCTCAATGGAACTGGAAAGAGATTGTGAATATCTCTCCGGGGACAACAGTGGAATGCTGTATCTTTCACCGGGAATCCAGGATGTGATTGGTGTAAAAGACGGCAAAAAGGTGCTTCAGACAACGATAGACGGCGATTTGAATATGCATCCGTCCGGAGAATGGGGAATCAGTTTCTGGGTGAACAGCGATACGCAGAAGATTGTGAATCAGGGCGGTAACCTGACAGCTGAACCGTGGATACTGACCGGATTAAATAAAGATGATGAACGCAAGGGACCATTTTCTATGATAGATGACGTCCAGATTACAAATGACCATATTATGGTTGCCGGTTCCATGGCTGCGGAAGACGGAGGCACAAAAATTATTGTCTATGATTATGAAGGCAATCAGCTTTTGGAATTAGGCGGAGCAGACATTGGTTCTCCAGACAGGCTTGGTTCCATCACGGGCATGGCAGAAACAGAAAATGGTTTTGTAGCGGCAGACGGAAATATGCGGAAAATACAATTCTGGGCAAAAGACGGAACCCATGTGGGTGCCATTTCTACAGATGATATATTTGGCGTTAGTTATCCATGGCTGGAAGATATGCAGCTTTTAGATGATGGCTCTCTTTTAATCCTGCTGACACAGCAGCGAGAGGACGGATCAGCAAATGAACTGATGTTTTTCAGACTAACAGGATTCTGAGAAAAGCAGAAAGATTATAATTATACTTTTTAGTGCAGTTGATTTTCAAAAGGAGGAAAAGAAGATAAAAAAGGGTAGAATATTGAGATTGATGTTTATTCTGGCAGTGACAACTATTATGATCGCTGCAACTGCAGTGGTTGCAAGTGCAGCGACAGTTAACAAAAATGATGCAGATTATAAGTATTCCAAGACATACGACAACGGTGTGAAGATATCCTTTACAACAGATGTTTTCGGCAAGAAGGTTGTTGACGACAGCGTTTTTTGCAGAATAGAGCTGCCAGATGGTGCAAACTATAAAGAATTTAGTGTCTCTAACGAAATCATTAAAAGTGGTAAAGCTTTCGTAGATTACACGCACCTAAGAGACAGATATCCAGGAGAAATCGAACAGAAGTGGGTGACCAATGGGAACGTTTCATACGGAATGATTGGATTAACAAGTGCAAGAGGCGGCCTGTACACAGGAACCTTTAAGCTGAAAGTTTATGTAGAAACTCCAGATAAAGATGAAATGATAGAAGTTGCATTTCTCAGCGATTTCGCAGCTCGTCCAGTTGATATGAAGATTACTACGTATCCTAACAAATTCAATATCAACTCAATAAATGTAAGTGCTGCAGACAGCGGAAGAACTTCTCGTCTGGAAGTAGTTAGAGTAAACAAAAATTTTGCAACAATTATAAATGGCTGGAATGATGGCAAGTGCATTAAAGCAAAAGGAATGAAACCTAAAAAGAAATACACTTTCAAGTTCTATGGAAAACTAAAAGTAGATAATCCTGCTCTTGATGCACCTGACGGTATAACTGTTGAGGGAAATCCGGCGGTATTCAAAAATGTTGAAATGGGACCTGCAGTAAAACCGGTAATCAAGTCCATAAAAGTTTCAAATGTAAAGGTAACAAAGTATTTCAATTACAGCGAGTGGAGATATAAATATAAGACAAAGTTCACAGTTACCGTAACTCTTGGCAAGAAGCCAAAAGGTGCCAAGGGTATTCAGTTGACAACAACTGTTCAGGGAATTTCCTCATATAAGACAATTAAAGGAAAAAAGAACACCTTCACAGCGAATTTTAATTGGGATGCACCGGTAAGCTTAAAGGGTAGAACAGCAAGCTTCAAGGTTAAGACTTACAACAATGCCAAGTACAAAGCTTACAGCTATGACTCAAAGCCTAAGAAGTTAAAGATCAAATAGGCATAGTATACAGATCTACCGGAAATATGTCATCTGATGTGAAAGTCACAGTTATGGAAAAAAGAGGATTGGCTGGCAGTATGGATCGGATTTATCATCATCGCAGTCGGTGCTGTGGCCGTGATCACAGGAGCATTTGATTTTAACGCTGCAAAATTCAGCACCTGGGGTCATGGAACAAGTTTTTTTGAATGTTTGCTATATGAATTTATTGTTTAACTAAAGAGGGCTACAACAAACTATTGATACCAGTATAGGAAGTATTAGTTATGAGAATGCTAATAATCAGAGATTTCGCTTTTAAGAAAATATGATATTACGGTTCAGGTTGGAGTGGGAATACAAAAAGTTATTAGTGCAAGTGATATCAAAATATCAAGAAATGAAGTATTAAAGAGATATAAGCAATTAAATTTGCTTGGAAAAAATGAATTTTATAAGTTGCACATATAAAATTCTAAATTCTTCAGAAAGTAGAACATACTTGTATTAAAAAGATGAGGAAAATAGCCATCGTAAATCTGAGACATAATATCAAAATAAATGACAAAACAGGGGAAATGAAATCCCCTGTTTTTATGCTTAAACTGGTAAATATTTGCAAAAAACTTTTGACAAAAAATATGAGAATTTTTGACACAAATTTTGAGCGGCTACAGACAAATGGAAGGAAAAATAGAAGGAAAAATACTGGTATATAAAAATCTGTGCAGGGAAGGATTTGACGAGAAAGAAGCCAGAAGACTTACAGAGCTGCCAGAAGATATGACTCTGGAACAGTAATATTGCGGTGTCAGAACGGATAGTAAAATGAGCGTGCTCCCCACCCACTGCTTATTACTTTTCGCAATTGAAGCAGGGGACTTACCTGATTTGGTTAAATAAAAATTTACAACCACCCATCCAGTGTGATAAAATGTGAAAGAATTATGATGAAAAAAGTCGAAAAACAGAGAAATTTCAATAACCTATAAAAGAGAGGAAGCACAAATGATCACTGTAAAAACCTATCGTGGACACATTCGCAACTGGAAAGAACTTTGTGAGGAACTGGCAGTCGATGCAGCACTGCCAAGAGAAGAAAAAGAGCAGGAAATTCTGGTAAAAGCATACCAGAAATGGGGAGGCGAGATGGCAGATCATATCTATGGTATGTTTGCTTTTGCCCTGTGGGATGAAGAGGAGAAAAAGCTGTTCTGCTTAAGAGATCAGTTTGGAACCAAGCCGTTCTATTATTACCAGACAGAAGACGGTGAACTTCTGTACGGCACCATGATCCGTGACATCATCGGACAGCCGGGATTTAAAAAAGAGCTGAATGAAGAGATGCTCCAGATCTATATGAGCCTGACCTATGGTGCTGGTGAGGATACCTTTTTCAAAGGTCTGAAAAAGCTTCTGCCGGGACGTTATCTGATCTGGAAGGATGGAAAAGTGGAAATTCACAGATACTGGACTCCAAAATTTCAGCCGGACGAGAGCAAATCTCTGGAAGACTGGGCAGATGAGATCCATTCTACGCTGAAATCCATCATGCCGGAAGTAAAGACAGAGGACGAAACCGTAGAATCTTTCCTGTCAAGTGGGGTGGATTCTTCCTATGTACTGGCAATGTCAGATGCAAAGATGTCCGATTCCTGCGGTTATGATGAAGAACGATTTGATGAGTCACGTCTTGCAAAAAAGACAGCGGAACTTCTCGGAAGAGAACATTCTGTCTGCAAGATCACACCACAGCAGTATTTTGATATCGTACCATATGTTATGTACAATATGGAGCAGCCGCTTGGAGATGCATCTGCGATCGTATTTACCATTGCCTGCAATGCAACCGCAGAACACACGAAGATTTGCTATTCCGGAGAAGGTGCGGATGAATTCTTCGGTGGTTACAATATGTACCGCAATGCAGAACGTTACGGTGAAAATCTGAAGACATTTTATGTCGGCAATACAAACATCATGAAGGAAGATGAAAAGAAGAAAATCCTCAAACACTACAATCCGGAAGTTCTTCCGATCAATCTTACGCATGAAATCTACAAAGAGACGGAAGGTCTTGATCCGCTTACAAAAATGTCCGATGTTGATATTCAGATCTGGCTGGAAGGCGATATCTATCTGAATGTAGATAAGATGAGTACCGCAGCAGGGCTGGAAATCCGCATGCCGCTCACAGACCGCAGGATCTTTGATATTGCATCAAGAATGCCGTCCCGTTTTAAAGTCAACGAAGAGCAGAACAAAGTGGCATTCCGTACCGCAGCAGCAAAAGTACTCCCGGAAGAGATCGCATTCCGTAAGAAACTGGGATTCATTGTGCCGATTCGTATCTGGATGGCGGATGATCGGTATAATGCGGACGTGAGAAGACTTTTTGCGAGCGATATCGCGGAAAAATTCTTTCATGTTGAAGAGATACGGGCTATTTTTGACGAGTATGTAGGAGGCAATTCGGATAACTGGAGAAAAGTGTGGACAATCTATACTTTCCTCGTATGGTATGAAGAGTATTTTGTGAAAAGATAATGGGGAGAAAGAAAAGAGTTTTATTTTAAGTATAAATATTTGCGCGCGATAATGATGCGTGTATGATGATGTGAATTTAATAAGGGGATGCGTATATATGACGACAAAGAAAAGCGTCAAGAAAATGTATTGCAGAATGTTTCAATCAGTTATGAAAGCCGGAATTTCCACTATCCCGTGGCGGACGCCGAAATTGATGAAGGGAGCGGGAGCGGTCCGCCACCTTCCTGCGGCGATCAAACGGAGAGGGTTAAAAAAGGCGCTTATCGTTACAGGTCCTACTCTGATCGGGCGAGGGCTTCTTGACGGAGTGCTTGAAGAGATGGAAGAACAGGGACTTTTGTATGTCATCTACAATAAGGTAGAACAAAATCCTACCGATGAAAATGTGGAAGATGCGGTGAAAGTGTTTCTGGAAAATGGGTGTGACTGTATGCTTGCGCTGGGCGGAGGAGCGCCTCTTGACTGTGCGAAAGCGGTTGGAGCGCGTATCGCAAGACCGAACAGACAGATAAGGCAGCTGCAGGGG